>Ga0228666_1000152_pt1 | contig 45903 bp, 30 predicted proteins | sample 80DmetaG_FD_182702 | JGI IMG/M metagenome (GOLD analysis project Ga0228666, IMG submission 182702) | Seawater microbial communities from Monterey Bay, California, United States - 80D | ecosystem: Environmental > Aquatic > Marine > Coastal | place: USA: California | collected 2016-10-11 | reverse complement strand
GCTGTACCGTCTGTTGTATCGTAATCATTACCAAACACCATTAATTTTTCGCGAATGCCTGCTGCAGTTTGTGTAATGTAAGGCATCAGGTTATTTGGGATTCCATTAGGTAGCTCTCCTATTTCTCCAGATTCATGAGCACCAATTGGGTTAAAATAACGTAAAGAAATAGCAGAGAAATCAGTATAAGCTTTGGAAAAATCCTCTAAAATTTCCTCAGCCATTTTTTTTGTATTCCCATAAGGAGAAAAAGGGCGTTGGGTCTGATTATTTTCTGTAATAGGTAATGACTTTGGATTACCATACACAGTTGCTGATGAAGAAAAAATAAAGTTCTGAATCCCATTTTCATGTTGTGCCTTAAGTGTATTCAGCAAAGAATATAAATTATTTTGATAATAATCTAACGGTTTTTGAACGGACTCACCAACGGCTTTGAGCGCTGCAAAGTGAATCACTCCAAAAGCATCTTTATGTTTTAAAATCACCTGACTGGTATGATTTACATCTTTAAGATCTCCTTGCTCAAAAACAGGACGTACGCCTGTAATCGACTCAATACGATCTATAGTGTCTTGCGATGAGTTTGATAAATCATCAAAAATAACCACTTGAAAATCATTCTTTATGAGTTCTATTACAGTGTGAGATCCAATGTAGCCACAACCCCCTGTAACTATAATTTTTTTATTCATGTTCTGTTCTAATTTTAAAAAATACAAATGTAAAAAAAACATACTAGTTCGTACTAGTTGCTTTTTAATTTCTTTATTTTATATTTGTAACATGTCTTTTGCAAAAAAACAAATGAATTCAAAGGTACCGAAATATAAGCAAATTATTAGTTTTATAGAGAATGCTATTATGATTGGTGAACTTAAAACTGGAGACCAGTTGCCTTCTTTAAATGATCTTAGAAACAAATTCAAACTCTCCAGAGACACTGTAATTACTGCTTGCAACGAGCTGAAAGCTCGCGGGGTGATTTATTCTGTTGTTGGCAAGGGGTATTATGTAAAAACAACAGATATTAAAGTACAAGTTAAAATTCTTCTTTTATTTGATGAATTGAATTCTTTTAAAGAAGATCTTTATAATTCATTTTTAGAAGAACTCGATGACGATTATCAAGTCGATATTTTTTTTCATCATTTCAATTTTGATTTGTTTAAAAAAATAATTGATGAAAGTGCAGGAAATTATGGGTACTATGTCATTATGCCTGCTAATTTTTCTGGGGTTGCTCAGATTCTTGAACCTTTGCCCAAGAATAAAACCTATATTTTAGATCAAACTCAGGAAACACTCAGTCATTTCCCTTCAATTTATCAAAATTTTGAGAACTATATCTATGAAGGATTAACCGTATTATATAAAAATATTAGACGCTATAAAAAACTAATATTAATATACGATGCGAACAAACAACCTCGAGGGATAAAAAGTGGATTTGAATTGTTTTGTTCAAGAAATAAAATTAAGCACGGAATACTAGGAGGGGTTGATGATAAAGTGATCCAAAAAGGCGAGATCTATTTTACCTTGGATGATAGAGATTTAATTATAACCATACAAAAATTAAAACAAACGTCTTATCAACTTGGGCAAGATATTGGAATAATTTCATTTAATGACACACTCCTCAAAGAAATCTTAGAGGGTGGTATTACCACAATATCAGCAGATTTTAAATTCATGGGAAGTCATTTGGCAAAAATGCTTAAAAACAATGCTTTAAGTCAAATTGAAAATCCAAAAAAAGTTTTCCTTAGAAAATCACTATAAATCATGTTTAAGATTCACAAAACTTCTTCTGGAAAAGGGCAAACCCTTCAAATAACAAGCGGTTGTAAAACAACCAAAGCTAACATTAGTTTGAGCAACGGTGGGAGTTTAGAACAATTGGTAATTGGTAATGAAGAGATTATCACAAACCTTTCACATCTACCCTACAATCATACTTATGCGTCCTCGATTTTATTTCCTTTTGCAAATCGAATTAAGGACGGTAAATACCGCTTTATGGGTGAAAATTACAACTTAGAGTGTAATGAAACAGCAGGGAATAATGCTTTACACGGCTTGGTTTACAATAAAAAATTTAATGTTGTAGAGCAAAATTGTAACTCAAAAAGTGCATTGGTAAGATTGTCATATAATGAAATAGAACCTCATCCTGGTTTTACATTTTTATTCACAATTAATCTGATTTATAAAATTTCCCTAAACGCCATGACATTAGAAATCGAAATTACAAATACTGACAGAATCCCCTTTCCTTTCACAATTGGCTGGCATCCTTATTTTGTAATGAATGACACTCAAAGTAGTTTAGAATTTAATAGTACGCAAAAGTTAGAGTCTGATGAACGTAACATTACAACAGGGATTACTGTTTTAAAAACTCCAAACCCTCTATATCTTAACAATATGAGTTTAGACGATGCTTTTGTTTTGGAAGATAACAATGTGGCGTTTGACACGCAGAGATACCGTGCCAATCTAACCGTTTCTGATGAATCAAAATACTTACAACTTTATACACCAAAACACGAAAACGCCATTGCAATTGAACCCATGACCGGAGTATCAGATAGTTTTAACAACGGTATTGGCCTGAAAAAATTAAATCCAAAAGAAAAATTTAATATTAAATGGACATTGGACATTTCAATAAAATCAAAAACAATATGAGTAAAGAATTGATACATAACGTGAAAGAGAGTTTCAAGACGCAATTTCATGGAGATCCTTTAATGGTTTTCTCGCCGGGTAGAATTAATTTAATTGGGGAACACACAGATTATAATGATGGCTTTGTTTTCCCTGCAGCTATTGATTTAGGTATTGTTTTAGCCATAAATAAATCATCATCAAAAACAAGTCGTGTTTATGCACTAAATAAAAAAGAAAGTCATGAAATTGACTTGAATCAGATTTCACCACAAAAAAATGGTGGATGGCGAAACTATGTGATTGGAGTAATTGGCGAATTACAAAAACTAGGAATTACTATCGGTAATTTCAATAGTGTTTTTGCTGGTAATATTCCAGGAGGTGCAGGAATGTCTTCCTCTGCAGCCCTTGAAAATAGTTTTGTTTATGGGCTGAATAAACTTTATAATTTGGGTTTAAAAAAGAAACAAATGATTTTAATTTCTCAAAAAGCCGAACACAACTTTGTGGGTGTTCATTGCGGAATTATGGATCAATATGCCAGTATGTTGGGTAAGAAAAATAGTGCTTTGTTTTTGGACTGTAGAACCACCAAGTCTGTTCCTTACAAGTTAGAACTTAAATCATTAAAATTAGTTTTAGTTAACACCAATGTGAAACACGATCTTTCAGAGAGTGCTTATAATAACAGAAGAGCGGTTTGTGAAAAAATAGCAAACTTGTTAAACGTAAAATCACTCCGAGATACTTCAGAAAAGAGCCTAAATCTAATCAAAGATCAAATTTCAAAATCGGATTACAGCAAGGCCATTTATGTCATTCGTGAAAATAAACGGGTAAAAGAATTTGCTGAGGCTATTAAAAAACAGAATGCTAAACTAATGGGGGAACTAATGTACCAAACCCACGAGGGTCTTTCAAAAAACTATGAAGTCAGTTGTGACGAATTGGACTTTTTAGTTGAAGCAACAAAATCAATGGATTTTGTTTATGGTTCTAGAATGATGGGTGGTGGTTTTGGTGGTTGCACTATTAACTTAGTAGAACAACAAAATATTGATGATTTTAAAACTACTACAAAACATAAATTTTTGGAAACATTTGGAAAACCCTGTACAATATATGACGTCAATATTTCAAAAGGAACCCATTTAATTAAGATGTAATATGAATAATTTTCTTGAACACAATTCACACCGCAGGTATAATATTTTAACAGGAGAATGGATTCTGGTCTCCCCGCACCGATCAAAACGTCCATGGCAAGGTCAAAATGAGACTGTTACAAAGAGAAAAACCAAAAAATACGACTCTGAGTGTTATTTATGCCCGGGAAACACCAGAATAAATGGCGAACAAAATCCAGACTATAATGATGTATTTATTTTTCAAAATGACTTTGCAGCACTAAAAGAAAATTACATTCCTTACAGTGTTAATGAAGGTTTATTAAAAGCCGAGAGTGAAAGTGGTATTTGCAGAGTGATTTGTTTTAGCCCAGATCACTCTAAAAGTCTTGCTGATATGAAAGTCTTGGCCATAGCAAAGGTTATTGAAGCATGGTGTCAACAGTGTGAAGAATTAGGGCAAATTGAGAATATCAATTATGTACAAATTTTTGAAAATAAAGGAGCGGTCATGGGGTGCAGTAATCCACATCCTCATGGACAAATATGGAGTCAGTCTACACTACCCAATGAAATAATAAAAAAAGACAAGCATCAGCAGAAATATTTCAATACCAATCATCGAAGCATTTTAAAAGATTATTTAACCCAAGAATTGGATTTGAATGAAAGAGTCATTTATAAAAATGATTCTTTTGTTGTACTGACGCCTTTTTGGGCCATCTGGCCTTTCGAAACAATGATTTTACCTAAAAAACATTGTCAAAATATAACCCAACTAAGGAAGGACGAGAAAGTAGATTTTGCAGAAGCAATATCAAAAATAACCAAAGCGTATGACAAGCTATTTGATTGTTCGTTTCCCTATTCAAGTGGCATTCACCAAGCACCAACTAACAATAAAAATAACAACCACTGGCATTGGCACATGAGTTTTTATCCACCTCTGCTTAGAAGTGCAACCGTAAAAAAATTCATGGTTGGTTATGAAATGTTTGGGATGCCACAAAGAGATATCACAGCAGAACAAGCAGCAAGAAGACTTCGAAGTTTGATTTAATTTTAATATTTCTAGCTCCAAAATGCAGCGTACAGCGCTGTCAAAATAAGCATCAATGCAAAAGACCCAATATTGAACAAAGGAGATGTTTTGAAAATATTTTCAGTTAAAATAATCCCTTTGCTATCAACCTTATTTTTGTGTTCTAACTTACTGAAAACAATAATAATTAGCATCGTAATTAATACCGTGTAACCCATTTGGTCCATGAAAGGCACATCAACAAAAAGAGTACTATTTGACCATCCTTTTGGAGCCACTTTAAAATACATAGCCACCGGAATTGATGCTAATGCACCTACAATAGCACCACGATTACTGGTTTGTTTCCAAAAAAGCCCTAATAAAAATACGGCTAATATTCCAGGACTCACCACACCAGTATACTCTTGAATAAACTGGAATGCTTGTCCAAGATTTTGCAAAAGAGGAGCAATAAAAACTGCTATCAAAAGTGCAATTGCTGCGGAAACACGCCCCACTGATACAATGGTTTTATCAGAAGTGTCTCTGCCTAAATATTGTTTATAAATATCCATTGTGAAAATAGTTGATGTTGAATTTAGCATTGAGGCCAATGAAGAGACAATTGCTGCCGTTAGTGCCGCAAAAGCCAAGCCCTTAAGTCCAACTGGAAGTAATTGTAATAACCAGGGATAAGCTTTGTCAGTAGCATCAGCAGATGGCGTATTTTGTAAAGCTAAGTCTCCCAGAGATGCCATAATGTTTGGATCATTTATAATGACATAGGCAGCAATCCCAGGAATAACTACAATGAGCGGAATAATTAATTTTAAAAAAGCGGCAAACAATATCCCTTTTTGAGCTTCTTTAAGAGATTTAGCTGCCAATGTGCGCTGAATGATGTATTGATTAAAACCCCAATAATATAAATTTGCAACCCACATACCGCCAACAAGCACACCAATTCCTGGCAGGTTAACATATTCTGGATTTTCTGGTTTTAGGATCATAGCAAAACGTTCAGGAACAGCATGATATACTGTCTTAAGTCCTGAGATAAACCCCTCCCCTCCCGAAACAATATTTAAGGCAAGATAAGTTGTAATTATACCTCCAAGAATTAAGAAAATAACTTGAATCACGTCAGTCCATGCCACAGCAGAAAGCCCACCATACAAGGAATAAGCAGCAGCAAAAAGTGCAAGGCCAATTACCCCATAAATCAAGGGTATCCCTAAAATTGTCTCCAAAGCTAAAGCTCCTAAGTAAAGAACTGTAGTTAAATTAACAAAAACATAAAGTCCAATCCAAAATACAGCCAGTATAGTTTTGAGATTAGTTGAATAGCGTTTTTCTACAAATTCGGGAATGGTATATATTCCTTTTTCAATAAAAATTGGAAGAAAATATTTCCCTACAATAATTAGGGTTAAAGCCGCCATCCATTCATAGGAGGCAATGGCTAATCCTGAAGCAAATCCGGATCCTGACATTCCAATAAATTGTTCCGCAGAAATATTAGCTGCTATAAGTGATGCGCCAATTGCCCACCATGGAAGTGATTTACTGGCAAGGAAATAATCTTCTGCTGTTTTTTGATAACCTTTTTTGTCTCTGGACATCCAAAGTCCTACTCCTAAAATTAAAATGGCATAGCCAACAAAAATAGCGTAATCTAAAAATTGGAAATCATTACTCATCAAATGAAATTATTTTAATTAATATTCAACAGAACAAAAATATTTTATAATCAAAACTAAAGGGCTTTCAAATGTTCATAATTTTAACTCAAATCATTAAAAAATTAAGTTTTATTGAAATTTATACAATTTAAGATTATTTATCCAAATTTTAAAAATTAAGTTCAAATTAACCATTTTGTTCTAAAAAATAGAACATTCTAAAAATATGTTTCTGGAAAAATTAACTCTATTTGAGTTATAAAATTTAATTATGAAAAAAATTGTTTACACGTTATTGCTGTGCCTTTTCACTTGGCAAATATTTCCACAAATAAATTCTAAGATAAAAGTTGATAGCAAAGAACACATGGAGTGGTGGACTCAATCACGCTTCGGAATGTTTATTCATTGGGGGTTATATGCTCTACCGGCTCGACATGAATGGGTCATGAGCAATGAAAAAATGTCAAAAAAAACCTATGAAAAGTATGCACAATATTTTGACCCAGATTTATACAATCCTATTGAATGGGCTAAATTGGCAAAAAAAGCAGGAATGAAATATGTTGTTTTTACAGCTAAACATCATGATGGCTTTTGTTTATATGATTCAAAATTTACAGACTATAAAGTGACTAATACACCATATGGTAAAGATGTAATGAAAGAATTGATTGATGCTTTCAGAGCAGAAGGCATACGAATTGGATTATATTATTCCCTTATTGATTGGCACCATCCAGATTTTATAGTTAAAGACCCTATTCACCCAGAGAGAAATAATGAAATGGAACTTGCTAAAGACAAAGAAAGAAATCTAAAAAGATTTCAAAAGTATTTAAAAAATCAATTAACTGAAATTCTCACCAATTATGGCCAAATTGACATTTTATTTGCGGATTTTTCCTATCCACAAAGAGAAAATGGAAAAGGAAAAGCCTATTGGAATTCTGAAGATTTATATAATCAAATAAGAAAACTTCAGCCGCAAATTATAGTGAATGATCGTTTGGATTTAAGAGAAGAAGGGGGCTGGGATTTTATGACACCAGAGCAATTCATGCCAAAGGAGTGGGTCACCTACAATGGCAAAAAAGTTCCTTGGGAAACTTGTCAAACTTTTTCGGGTTACTCATGGGGATATCACCGAGAGGATCGCTTATGGAAAAGTACAGAACAAACTATTGTTATGCTGATCGAAACAGTTAGTAAAGGGGGTAATCTTTTACTTAATGTTGGACCAACAGCAAGGGGAATTATTCAAAAAGAAGCCGTTGAAAGGCTAGAAGCCACACATGAATGGATGAAATACCATAGTCGCTCCATTTATGGATGTACTGCAGCTCCTGAACAGTTTGAAAAACCTGACAATTGTTTATTAACCTATAACCCAAAAACAAACAGATTGTATGTTCATGTTTTAGAATGGCCATTCAAAACAATTTATCTTCCTGGATTAGCTGGTAAAGTTACTTATGCTCAAATATTAAATGATGGTTCAGAACTTAAATTGAAATCAAAAAAGGGGGCTTGGTTAGATAATGTTGAAGATGATGATAATGGATTAAAGATTACAATTCCAGTCACTAAACCTGATGTTGAAATTCCTGTTATAGAGCTTTTCTTGAAGTAATAATCTAAATTTTTAACATGTTCAGTAGCTTCAAAATAAATGTATTGTTTGTAACAATGACATTCCTGGCTTGTAAGGTAAAAGAGCCAAAAAATATTGATTTTATAAACAATAGTAAAAAACCAAATATCATAATTATCCTAACAGATGATCAAGGATATAGCGATGTAGGCTTTAATGGATCAAAAGATATTCTTACGCCACATTTAGATGAAATTGCAAAAAAAGGTGTGATTTTTTCAAATGGCTATGTTACTCATCCCTACTGTAGTCCATCAAGAGCTGGGTTAATGACAGGACGCTATCAACAACGCTTTGGGCATGAACATAACGTGCCTTTTACCCCCCAAGATTCAACAATGGGAACACCAAAAAATGAAATCTTTCTTTCTAATGTGCTAAAAGATGCAGGTTATAAAACTTGTGCAATTGGAAAATGGCATTTAGGAGATCATCCCAATTTTTTACCCCCACAAAGAGGTTTTGATCATTGGTTTGGGTTTTCTGGGGGAAGTATGAATTATTGGGGATACCCCTATAAAAAAAATAAAACCATGCATGTTCAAAGGAACGGTAAAAATATAAATCATAATGACCTAAACTACCTAACAGATGATTTTACTAATGAAGCTTTGTCTTTTATTGAACAAAATCATGATAACCCATTTTTTATGTATTTATCTTACAACGCACCGCACAGCCCAGATCACACCACAAAACAATATTTAAAAAAATCAGAACATATAGAAAACGGAATTAGAAGTGTATATGCTGCAATGATAGCTGGTGTAGATGAGGGTGTTGGTAAAATTAACTCACTTCTGACAAACCTAGGGCTTCGAGAAAATACACTTATAATATTTTTAAGTGATAATGGTGGACGCTTGGACGCAGCAAATAATGGGCAATTTCGGGGTCATAAAGGCATGTTGTTTGAAGGTGGTATTCGTGTTCCTTTCACAATATCTTGGCCAGCTAAACTACCTAAAAATATAACTTATACCCAGCCCATATCTTCTCTCGACATATTTAGTACTAGCTTGGCCGCTGCTGATATAAAAGTTAATAAAAATCTTCAATTAGATGGAAAAAATCTTATTCCCTACCTGAAAAATAAGATTAAAACTCCACCTCATGAAATACTATTTTGGAGGGTTGCAAACGGAGAAGAATATGCCGTGAGAAAAGGTAATTTTAAGCTTATAAAAAGTGCCTATAAAAAAAATACAATGCTCTTTGATTTGAGTAATGATGAAATGGAAACTAAAGACATTTCTACTGAAAATCCAAAAATTTACAAAGAATTAAAATCTCTTTACAATAAATGGGATAAAGGTTTGGCCCTTCCAAAATGGACCGATCCCCACATGCAAAATGTAAAAAAGGAAGAACAGAATGTTCAAACTATTAGGTATAATAGCTTATCAAAAAACGAAAGAGAAAATAATAACTTATGAATTCAATTTTTAAAAAAAATGGAGGAATTGATTTAATACCCAATATATTTTATCTTGTGTTAGTTTACATGATTTCCGTAAACCTATCTTACACTCAAACAAAAGCAGAAGAAAAACCGAATTTTATTTTTATCTTGACAGATGATCATCGGTATGATTTATTGGGATCAACGGGGAACGAAATTATTAAAACCCCTCATCTTGATCAATTAGCAGAGGACGGTATATTGTTTAAAAATGCACATGTTACAAGCGCCATATGTACACCAAGTCGAGTTTCTATTTTTTTAAGTCAATTTGAAAGAAAGCATGCTGTAAATTTTAACTCAGGTACTAGTGTTTCAGATGAAGCTTGGAAAGAATCTTATCCTGTTGTTTTAAAAAATAATGGTTATTACACAGGATATATCGGGAAAAATCATGCTCCAATTGGAAAAGGGGGGTACGAATCGGGAGTAATGGAATCATCGTTTAATTATTGGTATGCTGGTCATGGGCATCTTTCTTTTTACCCAAAAGACCGACACGAAATATTCAGTGGTGCTCAACAAAATACTCAAATTGAAATCATGGACGAGGGTGTTTCGGATTTTTTTAGTAATGAGTATAAGCTAGAGGGGGCAAAACACTTTTTAAATCAACGTCCAAAAGACAAACCATTTTGCTTAAGTATTGCATTCAACCTACCACATGGCGCGAGTACGAGTACCATGAAAATGCTAGAATCCGACCCAGAAACATACAAATCGCTTTACAGAGACATAGACATTCCAATTCCTGCAGAGTATACGGCGAAAGAAGATATTAAAACCCCAAAATTGCCGCCTGAAGTCCTCCATGTTAATGATAGACAAAATATTTATGATTTTGTAGACAGCGAAACCGATTTAAAAGAGCGAATGATCCGCAATATGCAAGCTGTGACTGGAATTGATATGCTGGTAGGAAATTTAAGATCTACCTTAGAACAGTTGAACTTAGATGATAATACCATCCTAATTTTTACATCGGACCATGGCATATTATGGGGTGAATATGGATTGGGAGGTAAGGCCTTGTGTTATGAGATTTGTACAAAGGTACCAATGATTATATTTAACCCTATGACCTCATCAAATACCAAAGGTGTAGTTAATAATGAATTAGTTCAAACCATTGACATAGCGCCGACAATGCTTGAATATGCAGGTATAAATATTCCAAAATCATATCAAGGAAAGCCCCTCAATAATTTGATTGGTGGAAATAATGAGCCCATTAGAGACTACTTATTTACTGAAAATTTATGGTCTACCCACTTTGGAAATCCTCGTTGTGAATCTGTTCAAAATAAGGAATGGAAATACATACGGTATTACAAAAATGAAAATATATCTTCAATAGATATGATGGCTATTGCAAAAGAGCATAACATTAATTTAACTAAATTATTGTACGGAAATCACGACCCGCAAATAGCAGTTTACCAAACATACATTGAGTCATCAGTTAAAGGCGAATTACCAGTTTATGAAGAATTGTACCACCTTAAATCAGATCCTTTAGAAAAAAACAATCTAATCAATAATCCAGATTATGTAGGTAAATTAGAAGAAATGAGAGTGGCTTGGAAAAATGAAATTTTGTACGCTAGAGGAGATGAGAAAGCAAAAATTTTGAGATATACATTTGATAGCAAAGCTGAACATGGAAATATTTCAGTTCCTAAATAACCTTTATAAAATAGAAAAAATGAAAAATAATCATATCATATTTTTTTGGCTAGTATGTTTTATTATGACCTCTTGCAATGATGTTGTAGAAAATACAGATCCCGTTAGTTTCAACAAAGGTTGGAGATTTTATAAAGGAGAGGCTAACAATGCAGAGAGTTTAAATTTTGATGATTCTCTTTGGCGTTTATTAGATTTGCCACATGACTGGGCCATCGAAGGGCCATTTGACATTCAATACAATGCGCGATGTGGTGGGCTGCCATTTCATGGGGAGGGATGGTACAGAAAATATTTTACCATGCCAAAGGATGCAAAAGGCAAACATGTAACCATACATTTTGATGGTGCCATGTACAATGCAAAAATATGGTTGAATGGCGTTTTAGTTGGGCAACGCCCAAATGGTTATATAGGGTTTTCTGTAGACTTAAGTAATCACTTGAATTATGGTGGTGAAAATCTAATTTCAGTTCAATTAACACCAGAAGACTTATCTTCAAGATGGTACCCTGGTGCAGGTATTTATCGTAATACTTGGTTGGAAATAAATAATCCTGTTCATGTCGCAAAATGGGGAACATTTATCACAACACCTGAAATTACACGTGAAGCTGCTAGTGTTAAAATTCTAACGGAAATAGAAAATACAAGTTTTTCTAATAAAAATATTACCATAGAAACAACCTTGTTTAGTAAAGATGGTAAGGAACTAAATTCTGTTTCTGATGATCTTATAGTAGATAGAAATAATATAACTGCTATTAGTCAAGATACTAAGCTATTAAATCCCAAATTATGGGATCTGAAAACACCTTACCTATATACAGCTAAAACTAAATTATTTGAAAACGGTAAATTGATTGACACCTACAGTACCACATTTGGTGTACGTACAATAGAATATGGAAATGAATTTGGGTTTAAATTAAATGGTAAATCTACTCGATTTCAAGGGGTTTGTTTGCACCATGATTTGGGACCTTTAGGAACAGCGGTTAATAAAAGAGCAACTGAAAGACAATTAGAAATTATGCAAGATATGGGGGTTAATGCAATCAGAACAAGTCATAACCCACCCTCACCAGAACAAGTACAACTTTGCGATGAAATGGGGTTGATGCTCCAAATAGAAGCCTTTGACATGTGGGAAAAACCAAAAGTAGAAAATGGTTACAGCAAGTTTTTTAATGAGTGGCACGAAAAAGATTTAAGGGATATGATTCGAGCTTTCAGAAATAGTCCTTCAGTAGTTATGTGGAGTATCGGAAATGAAATTCAAGAACAAGCAGATAAAATTAATGGAGAACGCATAGCAAAAGAATTAGCTACAATATGTAAAGAGGAAGATCCAACTCGACCAACCACTGCAGGTTTCAATTATTATCCTGCCCCTATAAAAAATGGTCTGGCTGGCGCCATCGATCTTGTTGGCTGGAATTACAAACCAAGAAAATACAAAGAAGTCATTGAACAATACCCCGATTGGATTATTTACGGATCAGAAACATCAAGCACCGTAAGTAGTCGTGGAATCTATCACTTACCAATAGAGAAATACGACCTACATGAGTCGCTACAAATTACAAGTTATGATATTATTGGTCCACCATGGGCTTACCCTCCAGATATTGAATTTGAATCTCTAGAAAAAACCCCCAATAATTTAGGAGAATTTATTTGGACTGGATTTGATTATTTGGGAGAACCAACGCCCTTTGGCGGAAAAGATAATTCAACAAATGGTTATTGGAATGGAAATTGGCCAGCCAGAAGTTCTTATTTTGGAGCGGTAGATTTGTGTGGCTTACCAAAGGATCGATTTTATCTTTACCAAAGTCAATGGACCAAAGATCCTATGGTTCATGTGCTTCCACATTGGAATTGGGAGGGAATGGAAGGGGAAAATATTCCTGTTTTCTCATATACAAATTGTGATGAAGTCGAATTGTTTGTAAATGGTAAATCATTCGGTAAAAAAATTAAAGGGGTAGATAAGACGCCTATCCCTATCAACTTTATTGACTGGGAAGGTGGTCGTTACAAGGGAGATTTTATGTCTCCATATAGACTTAGCTGGAATGTTCCTTATGAAGCAGGAGAGCTCAAAGTTGTTGGATATATCGATGGGAAAAAAGTTGCAGAAAAAGAAATAAGAACTGCTGGAAAACCAGTAAAAATTGAACTTAGTCCGGATAGAAATCTTATCAAATCAGATGGCGAGGATATGGTGTTTGTAACTGTTCGAATATTAGATAAGATGGGGAATTTGTGTCCAAATTCAGAAAACCTTGTTGAGTTTGAACTTAAAGGTGAGGGAAAAATAGTTGCACTAGGAAATGGTAATCCTGCAACCACAGAATCTTTTCAATCGAATGTGAGAAAAGCTTTTAGTGGACAGTGTATGGCATTTATAAAGGCAACCACATCGCCCGGCGAAATTTCCTTAATAGCAAAATCCAATGGACTTCAAGAAACCAGTGTCAAAATCCAAACCCACAAAGAAAGTAATTAAATTTATTAGGGTTCTCTATTTTTTTTAGTGTACTGAGTTGGAGTCATATCAAATAAAATTTTAAAAGATTGTGTGAAATAAGATGGAGTATTAAAGCCTGTTTTATACATGCACTCTTTGACGCTAAATCCTTTTAACAAAAATTGAGCAGCTAATTTCAATCTATAATTTCGTAAAAACTCAGTCGGTTTTAAACCCGTAATTGATTTTACTTTATTAAAAAAAGTTGTTCTACTCATTCCACTAAGATTAGAAAACTCTTGAACTGTGAAATTTGGATTGTCAATATTTTCATTAATAATATTAATAATTTTATCTACAAAGAGTTCATCAACAGAATTAATATTAACTTTTGAAGGTTCAAAATTGAGATTTTTAAATTCCTCATGGATTTTTTTTCTATTATCTAGCAAAGATTTCAACTGTGTTTTCAAAACATCTAGACTTACTGGCTTTGTTAAATAAACATCAGCACCAGAATTTAATCCTTGAATTTTAGAGGCATCATTTGCTCGAGCAGAAAGCAAAATTATTGGAATGTGATTAGTTTTTATATCATTTTTTAATCTCTTACACACTTCAATTCCATCGATTCCAGGCATCATAATATCGCTAATTATAATGTCTGGTAATTTGTCCAAGGCAATTGTAATACCCTCCTCTCCGTTAGTGCTACAGAAAGTATTGTAATCTAAACTTAACTCGGAAATCAAATAATTATAAATCTCAAGGTTATCTTCAATAATTAATAACTTAGGTTTATTTTTTTGATTCGTGTGGCTTGGTTGATCTTTTTCTAATATTAAATGGTCTTGCTTTTCAGCTATAGAAATAAATATTTCATTATTTTCAACCATTTGATCATTTGATAAATGACTATTCCCCAATGGAATGTAAAGCGTAAAACAGCTTCCTTTTTGATATTCACTTTCAACTTTAATAATGCCACCGTGAAGTTTTGCAAGATTTTGAGAAAAAGAAAGTCCTATTCCTACCCCTTCATTTTCTTTGTTTTGATTTTCAGATTGATAAAATCTATTAAAGATGTTATTTAAATCCAAGGTTTTTATCCCACGACCATTATCCTCTATATAAATTTCTATATGTCCAGATGTAAAATTAGACTTTTCGGCTTCCACCTGTTTAAGACCAATAATAATTTTACCTCCTTTTGGTGTGAACTTTATGGCGTTAGATAATAAATTATAAAGAATTTTTTCAACTACGTTAGTGTCAATCCATGCAAATAATTTGGTCTCTCTTATATTTTTACTTAATGAAATACCTTGCTGTTCTGCATTGGTATAAAACTGTTCAGCTATCTTTTGTAATAAAGTAACTACATTAAGATGAGTACACTTGAGCTTAACTTCTCCTTGATCTAATTTCCTGTAATCTAAAAGCTGCTTGATTAATTTTAACAAATAGTCTGAGTTTCGACGCATCGTTTGATACAACTTCAGTCTTTCTTTTTTATGAAGTTGATCACTTTGATTTATTAATTTTTCTGCTGGCCCCAAAATAAGGGTTAGAGGGGTTCTAAGTTCATGTGATATATTTGTGAAAAATTCTAATTTAACCCTATTTATTTCTTTTTCTTTTTCTTTCTCTAAACGATCAAATTCTAATTTTCGTTTACTTTTAGTGTCTATAATAGTAAATTTTCTGAGGAGATATAATAGAACTAGAAATAAAAAAGCATAAACTAGTTTAGACAAAAACGTAAGATACCATGGCGGCAATACAGTTAAGCTGACTTCGGCTGGCTGTTTAGACCAAGCTCCTTTATTATTACTTCCATATACTTTAAATACATAGTCGCCGGGCTTAATATTGGTATAATTAGCTACTCTTAAGTCGGAATTAGTTTCAATCCAGTTTTCATCAAATCCTTCCAAAATATATTTATATGCATTCAATTTAGAGTCATTAAAATGAAGTGATGAAAAACTAAAAGAAAAGTTATTTATACTAGATTTCAAAGTAATATGGTCCGTATGCACAATACTTTGATCTAAAATAATTTTTTTATTAATTTTCGCTTTTGGATAAACAGGCTCATACATTATACTAAGGTCTGTTATTACAGTTTTTGGTGGAAAATCTGTCAACGTATTAAGTTTTGGGAAAAACACATTAATTCCATTGACCCCGCCAAAAATCAAGTTTCCATCTCTTCTCCTTAGTGCTGAAATTTCACTCATTTCTGGATTTTGAAGTTCAATAGTAGAATATGTTTCATAGCTTTCATTTTGTAGATCAAACCTAATCAGGCCTGTGTTTGTACCTACCCACAAAACACCATATTGATCTTCAACAATTGAATTGATAACGTCATTTGGAAATGACTTGTTTTGGTTACTATATTGCTTAAATCCTAATACGTCTAGATTTTCATCTCTGACTAATTTATTAAGTCCACCACCAATAGTACCTATCCACAAGTTACTTTTTGAATCTTCAAAAATTTGTAGAGTATAATCACTTCCTATACTATTTTCATCAGATGAATTAAATTTAAAAGACTTAAAATAACTTTTACTTATATCGCTACTGTTTTCAAACAACTTATTAAGGCCATTATTTGTTGCAATCCAAAGGACTCCAGAGCTATCTCTATAAATATCCCTAATGATCTCACCTGAAAATTGTATGTTTTGTTGGGCAGGATTGATTAAAGTAAAATGTGGTTTACTTTTTGGGTCACTCCACTCTGCTAATCCAAGTCCTAACCCATAATAACCAATCCATAAACGGTTTTTACCTTCACTAAAAATGGAATGAATGGCTAATTTTTTTACATTACTTCCGTCATTTTTAGGTGTATTAAATTTTTCAAATTTAAAATCTTGTGAAGAATCATTTCTATTTAAATACAGTTTATTCAACCCGCCATTTTCAGTTGAAAACCACAAAATAGAATGATTATCGTCTATAATATTTTCAGAAATTGAGAAAATGTTATTTGAAGTTAGACCAATTTCGTTTTTTGAAAAGGAAAAATACTTAAACGAGTTGTAATTAGATGCTGATTTTGACAAAAAGTTTAAACCTCCTCCCTCTGTTCCAACCCACAAATTGCCAAACTGGTCTTCATGTAAACTTCTGATTTTATTACTACTCAAGCTTCCTTCAATATTGTTTTTACTAAAATGATTGAATTTAAAATTACTATTTGTTTTTTTATAAATTCCACCACCGTTTGAACCTACCCATAAATTACCTGTTTGATCAACAAAAGCACAATTAATAGAGTTGTTTTTTAGACCAACAAATTCTAACTTTTCAAAGTCAATGGTTTCTATAGAAATAAGACCTTCAACGATTGAAACGAATGATAATTTTTCATTGATAATACACCATAAATTCCCTTCTAAATCTGATGCTCCAGGGTAATTTGAAACAATACCAATCTTTTTTGTGAGATTAGTTTGATTTCTAGCCTTAAAAATAATTTTATCCTTGTAAAGTTCCCATTTTGCTCCATTTGATATTGGAACTTCTGAAATAAAATTATCTGTTACTGTTTTTTGAAATACGATATTATCAAGTTGACTATTTATTAAATCATACTTTATCCTATATAAAATCTGGGCACTGGATAAAAACAACTGCCCATCTTTAGTAACAATTTTATTCCCCAACTGTTCAACTGGTTCCATCAAATTATTGGATAAGAGCGCATGAAACTCCATATCTTCTACGTTTTTTTTAAGAACCGCATAACAGGTTTTTTGTTTGAATTGAACCCACAAAATACCATCATCTGAAACTGTAACGTCATTCACATATTTTCCATATTGAGAAAGTTTATCATTAAAGTTTGTAAAGGTTTCATATTTTGAATTATAGTGATTTAAGCCACCATCAAGAGAGGCAATCCACAGGTTTCCGTAAAGATCCGATACCACTTTTTGAATGATTCTTCCCGAAATACTAGAATTAATACTTTTTGAGGGTCTAAACACTTTGAAATTATAGCCATCATACTTATTTAGACCATCATTTGTGCCAAACCACAAGAACCCTTCTTTATCCTGAGTAATACAGTTAATATCATGTTGGGATAATCCATCTGAAGAATTTATATTTTTAAAAATCGGATTGTTGTTCGCATGAAGACCATTACTTATTAAAACAATAAAAAATAGCATTTGCACTTTGAATTTATAACAAAAAAAGTTTGATAAAATTTTCATAATAGATTTTAACCTGCTTATAAACTTACAAATAAATTGTTTAACATAATAACAAAATTTTTAAACATAAAAACAAGTATAACTTAAAATACATAACTAAATTACAATAAATTAATTCTCTTTATTTAATGCCAATTTAAATCTAACCAAAATGAAAAACTCAAGATTCAAACATCTTTTCAACAACACTAAAAAAATAATATTCACATTTATTGTATGGTTTTTTACTATTTCTGGTTTTAGTCAAACTTTAGATATAAAAGGAACCGTCTTGGATAAAGAAAATGGACAGCCATTGCCAGGTGTAACAGTAATTGTCAAAGACACTTCAACTGGGACAACAACTGATTTTGATGGTTTTTACAGTATTGAGGCTTCAGTTGGATCTGTTCTAGTATTCAGTTATGTAGGTATGGAAGATGTTGAGCTTACAGTAAGTGAAGCTGTACATAATATTCTGATGAGTGAGAGTCTCACAGGTCTAGACGAAGTCGTTGTAGTGGGATATGGTACTGTCAAAAAGCGAGAATTAACGGGGGCAGTATCTTCAGTAAAATCTAAAGATTTATTAAAAACACAATCTTCCGATTTTGCTAGTGCAATTCAAGGAAGAATGGCAGGAGTTAGTGTTCGTCAAGGGAATGCTGCACCCGGTGAAAATGCTACAATTACTATTCGAGGGATTACCTCTTTTCAAGATGGAGGCTCAGGGCCACTATATGTTGTAGATGGAGTCACTTATATTGAAAATCCAAACATCACACCACAAGAAATTGAATCCATTGAAGTTTTAAAAGATGGCGCTTCAGCAGCCATTTATGGCTCTAGAGCTTCTGGTGGTGTGATTTTAATTACCACAAAAAAAGGGAAAGAGGGCCAAATGAAAGTGAGTTTTGATTCTTACTATGGTGTCCAAAATATTACATCAGGGATTCCTCTTGCAAACACCTTGGAGGCCCTTTACATTAATGACATCTTATATAGATACGATGACATCAACTTTAACCCTCTGGATCAAAATCCAGATGGATTAGAATACAATACAGATTGGATGGGACTTCTTCAAGTGGATGCTGCCCCAATTCAAAACCACTCCATTAATGTTAGTGGCGGAAAAAATGGATTAACATATAGTGTCGTTGGAACATTTTTTAATCAAACAGGATCGCTCATAAATTCAGATTATAAAAAACATTCTTTGAGAACAAATACCGGCTTTACAAAAGGTAAATTTACAGCACAAGCTAATCTCAGTGTTAATTTTAGTAAACAAACAAGAGAACCATACGGAATCATTTATGACGCTGTCAGACTACCTCCTTACAGGCCTCCTTTTGATCTAAATGCAGATGTTTTTGAAACCAATTCTGAAGACCAGAGTAATACAGAAAGAGTTTCTAATTTTGCCGGAAAACTTAAACAAGAAAGTTCCAATAAGATCAATAACTTTAATGGAAATATACAGCTTGGATATGAAATCATCGAGGGGTTAACCGCTAGAATAAACATCGGAAGGTCTTATTATAATAAAAAAGATCGCTTTTTTCAACCAAGTTTTGAAGTTTATAATGATTTAGGGGAAATTAACCTTGGCGCAAGCAACTTAAATGCTCAACTTAGATTGGGTGATGCGACAAGTAATAGAAGTATAGATGAATTTACCTTGAACTATAGTAAAAGCTTTAAAAAACATCATCTGAAATTTTTAATTGGAAATACTTATGAATCCTCTAGCTATGAGTTTTATCGAACAGGTGCTAATAATATTACAAGTAACCTCACCCCTGTTTTAGGAAATGGTGAACCGATTGTGGGTACACAAACCATAAACAAAACAGAGAGTATTTCTTACATTGGAAGAATTAATTACAACTATAATTGGAAGTACCTATTAAGTCTTGTGGTTAGACGAGACGGCTCTAGTAATTTTGGAAATCAAAAATACGGCACCTTCCCCTCCATTTCTGCGGGATGGACTTTCTCTAACGAATCTTTCTTCAAAAATTTAAAAAACACCATCTCTACGGCAAAATTACGTCTTGGATACGGGACTACCGGAAGTGATAGAATTCCTCCGTACAGCTACAGTCCTGTTGTTATTTCTAATGTGGATTATATTTTGGGTGAAGATCCAAGCTTGATCTCTGGGCTAACCCAACCTGGCTATGCAGATCCAAATTTAAAGTGGGAGTCAAATATCAGCAAAAATATTGGATTAGACTTAAAATTTAAAGGCGGAAAAGCAGGCCTTGAAATTGATGCCTATGTACAAGATAAAGAAGATATGCTATTGGCTATCACCACACCTATTTCAGCAGGCTCAACACCTGTTAATGGGGAAGTTTATGATCGTTTTCTAACCAATATAGGAAACTTAAGAAACAGAGGGATTGAAGTCAATGCTTTTTACAACCATGAATTTGGACCAGTTATAACTAAATTTTCTGCAAATTTCACTAAGAACAAAAATAAAGTTGTAAAACTTTCAAGACCAGGTGAAGTTGTTTTCGATGGTTATCCAAATATTATTAGAGTCAATCAAACTGAACCTGTTGCTGTTCTTGAGGAGGGTTTACCCGTTGGAGCTTTTAAAGTTTTTGAAACTGCTGGAACCATCAAAACAGATGAAGAGCTATCAGCCTATCAACTCCTAGATCCCAATGCACAAAAAGGGGATTTAAAGTACGTAGATACGGACGGAAACGGCATCTTAAATAATGAAGATAAAGTCTATAAAGGTTCATACCAACCAGATTTTGAAGTTGGTTTTAATATTGATGCAAGCTACAAAAATTTTGATTTTTCTGTTCAATTCTATGGCGTTAGTGGAAATACGATCTATAATGGTCAAAAACAATATGCTTATAGCACTAAAAGACACAGGGATTTGGTTTACAGTTGGACGGATGATAATCCAACGTCAAATATTCCAACCCCTAGATCCAATATAGAACATCCCAACGTTCAAACTTCAACAGACTACTTTTTAGAGGACGGATCTTTTTTAAGGGTGCGCAATATTATTCTTGGTTATACGCTCAGCGATAATCTGTCTGAAAAAATTGGTTTTGAAAATTGCAGATTTTACATCAATGCTCAAAATCCTATCACATGGACTAGATATTCTGGATTTGATCCCGAAACGGGCAGTAGCAACCCCTTTAACGGTGGTTTAGACAGAGGGGACTACCCTGTTTCAGCAACATATAGTGCTGGTATTTCAATTACATTTTAATTTTTTAAATAATAAAAAATGAAACATCAAAAATTACACATACTTTTAATTAGTGCACTTGCAATAATTTACAGCTGCAGTGATGATCGACTAGACCTAGAAAATCCTAATAATCTAAGTGCAGATTCTTTCTGGTCTTCAGAGAGTGATCTTCAACAAGGTTTGATTGCAACCTATGCAGCATTACAACTTGATGGCCTTTTTGGAGGAGCTTCTGCTACACAACACCCTGTGAGGTCAGATACAGGTAGACCCAATAATTGGAATGCTAACGCTATAGGCCTTAATAAACTGGCATATAATGAAAACTCAGATATCGTTAAAAAACGTTGGAGGGATTGTTATATTGGAATATATCGAGCCAATCAAGTGCTCGCCAATATAAATAACATTGAGCTACCCTCCTCATCAAGAATTCAAATTGAAGCTGAAGCAAAATTTTTACGAGGTTTCTATTACTATTCACTTTATAGAGGATATAATAATGGAAGTGTAATCATACATACCACTGTACCAGAGTCTAGCGAAGATTTTTATAAATCACCGTCACCAGCAGAGGATGTTTATAATTTAATTCTTTCTGATTTAGAGTTTGCATATAACAATTTACCAGAGCAATACGAAAATAATCAAGACATTGGAAGAGCAACCTGGGGGGCAGCGGCTGCGATGCTTGGAAAATTATTTATCAATGAACATAATTACACCGATGCAAAAGATAAATTCCAAGAAATCATCAATAGCAATTTGTATGGTCTTACAGCCAATATTGGAGATAATTTTGATATTGAGCATGAAATGAATAATGAATCTATTTTTGAAATTCCATTTTCAACAGAACTGAAATCTGGCACCTCGAATGGAGCAGCTGACGGACCGCTTGGCTCAGAAGCTACATCTCGAGCTAGAACTTTAGCCACCACACAAGGTGGTGGATATAGAACCATTATGCCTTCGTACTACATAACTATGTTGTTCAAAAATGATGTTATGGATATTAATAATCCAATTAATGCCAATAGAACAGGAAACGCCAATTATTCCATAAGAGCGTCTTTATCCATTGCTATAGCAGATGATGATAATACAACTCTATATCAAAGACCATCAAATCAAGGTGGTGGGTATAATAACTTTGAGGCATCATATTTGAAAAAATTCCAAAACTGGACGCTTTTCACAGAAAGCGATCAATCTATTTCTGGGATTAATGAAAGAGCCATAAGACTTGCAGATATTAAACTTTTATATGCTGAATGTTTGCTTATGTTAGATGAATCCTACAATGAAGCTCTTGAACAAGTGAATGCTGTAAGGCAAAGAGCTGGAGTTGTTTTACTTAATTCCACCGATTATAATTCAGAAAGTCTAATGGAGCATATTATGTGGGTAGAAAGGCCGTTGGAACTCATGTTTGAAGGTCATGATACTAGATGGGAAGACTTAACAAGATGGGGTAAGGTACAAGAACAGTATAATTTACTAGCTTCAAAGCGCTATGTTTTAATTCAGAAAAATTTGTATGAATTTGATCCAAATATTCACACTAATTTTACTGAAGAAACAGCACTAAAAGAATTTGAAGATGCGGCTCAAGCCTATCAGCCAGGAACTCATAATTATTTTCCAATTCCATCGACTGAGCAAAATTCTAATCCCAATCTTTTTAATTGAAAAATAGTTTTTTAAGTAAGACCATAAAATAAGAAATTATGAAAATAAATTATAGAAAAATATCAATTTTAGTTTTAATTGTAATTGCAATTATTTCTTGTCAAAAGGATGATTCAATTCCTGAATATAATAGTTTTTCAGATGCATTAGCAACTTCTGGCGATGAAAGAATTCAAAGGGGCGATTTTGCTTCGTTTGCAGATTTATCCAAAGGAGTAACTAATAGAGCATGGACCATTCCAGAGTCGGCTTCCATCATTAATCTTGATGGCAGAGACCCCTCTCAAGTTGAGCTTATTCAAGTACAGTTTGACGAACCTGGTCAGTTTGAAGTCAATTTGAAAGATGAATTTATAAACTCTGCTGTAGTACTAGACACCACTTTCAATGTAACTGTTCTGGATTATGTCCAAACAAATTTTGATGTGATTTCTGTAGATTCAAGTTTTTATGAAGAAACGCCAACACAAATAACGATGTATGAAGGCGGTACTATCACATTCCAAGATATTTCATTGGGTAGTCCAAATAGAAGAAAATGGACATTCCAAGGTGGTGACCCTTCATCAGCTGGAGGAATTAGTATTGAAGATGACGATGATGTGAGTACAATTTCGGTCACATACCCCTCAACTGGCACTTATGATGTTGAGCTAATTTCTTGGAGACAATATCCGGAAGGTGCTGCTGATACACTTCGTTTGCATAACTATGTAAATGTTACTGAAAACTTAGAACCTCCTACAATAATGAGTATTATTGAAGACGCAGAAGGAGTAATTGATTTAAAATATAATTTACCACTTCAGTCAAGTAATGATCTTACAAATCATTTTGAAGTGCTTGTCGATGGCTCTAGTGTTGGAGTTCAAAATGTTAGCCTTGACCCAAATGACAATAAAATTGTCAAAATTATTCCGTTGGTTAACCCAAACATTTTATCTACTGCAACAATTAGCTACAATGGTAATGGAGACTTGGCCAGAACAAATGGCGTCCTTGTCCCTGCTTTTTCGAATGAAGTGGTCACGCTTCATAGTATTGCCAACCCAGATATATACGGCTTTGAAGATGGTGGTATTGGATGGGAAAATCCCACAGCATGGGATTGGGATAATCAAGGAACTATTACTTACGTATCAGATAATTCTGCTACTGGCCAATACAGTATGAAAATGGAAGCTACTACCAACAATAGATGTAGAGCATTTAGTAATACATCAGGGTCATTATTTGATTTGGATAGCGAAAAAAGTTATACCATTGAATTTAAAGTATGGATTGACACCAATTATACAGATACCAATATATTTCCTGAAGTCTTTAAATCTGGCCAATGGGCAGGAGAAGGTTTTTGGACATCTGTAGCTAGTTTACCCAGAGGTGAATGGGTTACGGTTAACAAGGAGGCAGTAAAAATATGGAGTCCCGCTGTATCTGGTCAATATTTCTTTTCTTTTAGGTTTCAGAAAATTGGTATTATATACATCGATGATATAAAAATTTATGAAGTAAACTAATATATAAAAATTTGCCAAAGACTTTAAAATTTAAAATTTTTACAGTTGCACTCTCACTTATTATATGCAAGGGCATCAGTGCTCAAGTCAATGTAGTATTGGTTGAACCCTCCGTGCAAAAATTTATTGGTAATACATCAGAGCTAGATCGCACAAAATATTTTAATATTCATGCTCCTGGAAACTCTCCATTACTCGAATCGTTTTATAAAGAATATAATGTTGAACAATCTGGAAGAGGATTTTATGGCCCTGGAATAGATGCTAAAAAATTGATGGGAGAAGTTGGAATTTATCCAAAATCCAATAATAAAAAAGAAGATAAACTTAAGCCGGTAAGTCGATACGTAGCCACTGAACATCCAAGAAATTTATACAAAGAGGGAATGGACTTAGATGCGGTTTCAGACTGGGCAGTTGAATATTTCAAAAATGTTAAGGAAAATAACAGACCATTGTGGTATGAACCCATGAATGAACCATTTGTTCATGCCAAAGATTTTTATGAAGAAAAAGACTGGGATCCTGTTGCAGAATTACGGGTTAAAACAGAAATGTCTAAGCTTTTTAGGGCACTTGCAGAAAAGATTCATGCGGAACCTAGCTTAAAAAATATTAAGGTAATAGGCTACGGAGCAGCATGGCCATCTTTTGAATTAAAAGATTTTAATAACTGGAAAACCAATATGGGGCTTTTCTTGGACATTGCAGGAGATGAACTTGACGCAATTTCCTACCATCTATATGATGGTGTAAACCAAGTGGGGCAAGAAAACAAACGCTCTGGAAGTAACAACGATGCAATAATGGATCTTATTGAAACTTATAGTTATGAGCGTTGGGGGGTTATCAAACCTCATGCCATTACCGAATATGGAGGGATCGAGATTTCTGAATTTTCATTAATTCGAAATATGCAATCTATTCGTTCACAAAACGCTATGATTTTTGGTTTGTTGGATCGGGAAGATCGTTTGGAAATTTCTATACCATTCACAACAGATAATGCCACATGGCATATTACTAAAGCAAATAAATATTTTCCATATAAAGCCGTTCTATGGCGTCCAGAAAATATGGGTGTGCCAAAGAATCAAATTACAGGGTGGGTATATACTAATCGGATTCAATTTTATGAGTTATGGAAAGCTGTTAAAGGAAAAAGAGTTTTTGTATCTACGTCAAATCCAGATATTCAAGTCCAAGCTTTTTTGGATGATAAGAAACTATTTGTAGCACTAAATAACTTGGATGATGCTGCGCAACAAGTAGCCTTAGATGTTAGCACAATTAAATCAAATCTCAATGATTTATTTGTGAAATCATTAACTGTATATTCTGATGATTTTCCTCGTTATTATGAACAAACCATTAGTAATGTTCCTGATATTTTTTCAATAGATCCTGCAGAAACTATTGTGCTGCAATTCAATTTAAAAAATAGTATTGATTTTAATAACCAAATAAAATCTAGCCGTTATTACAGCACCAATTACTTAGTCCCTATCGAAGCTCAAAAAGAGTTGATATTTGAATTTAATGATGTCGAGCTTGGAGTAGGGTTTTCAAAACTGAGTATGAGTATAGGCCGAGGGCATGATTTATCGAAAACACCTGAAGTTTTTGTTAATGACAATAAAGTTGAAGTCCCTTTGAACTGGAAAGGATATGATCAGGCCAATAGAAAAAAATTCTTTGGGGCTATAGAGATTCCTGTACCTATGGATTTTATTTTGAAAAACAATTCCGTTAAAATCTCTTTTCCAGATGCTGGTGGGCATTTAAGTTCGCTAATTTTAGATGTTGAAAAAATAATAAACTAGTAAAAACTCAATGAAAATAAGATATTACAATATTCTTTCAATCGTCCTTGCTTTTAGCCTCAATTGTGCTAATAGCCAAAATGTTGTGAATTTCACAACTGAAGAGGGTTTCACAAATGGCGCTCTTTACAATCAACCAAATTGGGATGCTAATTTTCAAACATCAACTTGGATGGTTGATGCCTCTCAAGGGCTGGTTACTGCTACTGATGAATGGAAAAGAGCAGCCTGGGAGCAAGGGTTTTCATTGTCTGGAGTTGGAGACGAAATTACTTTTAGAGTAGATTTGAACTTTACAGGAAATCTTATTGTTCAAAACAACCCATTAATAAAAATTGGTTTTAGTGCATCAAGTGATGTTGGGGGTTCAAATCCACCATCATCAACAGTTTTTTTATCTACAACAACTGACAACGAGGATAATCCGGGTGGCTCACTTCAGCTCAGAAATAATATAAATAGCTTACCACTAAGCTTAGAAACTTCTTTACCACTTTCTGGCTGTCAAGGTGTTAATGGGTTAACCGATGATTTGGCTGTAGTTGTAACTCTTAGTCTTGGGGAAAATGCAACGACTTCTACAATATCTGCCAAACTTCTAAATATAACTGACGGCACTTCGTCTAATCTTGGATCTTACAGTGGGATAGATACTCAAGTTTATGATGCCGCAACATCCAATATTTACGGCTTTTTCCATGCTCAATCGTTTAAAGCAGGTAACGGTTTGTCAGCAATTAATGTGAAAAAAGTAAGTATAACCACTAATATCGATATCTTTCCTAAAGTCAAACGAATGATTGGTGAGAATTCAACATTAGATCGAAGTAAATATTTCAATATTCATTCCAATGCTAATGACGTTGAAGCTGATCTTTACTCAAACTACAATATCAGTCAAGTAGGAAGACAATTTTGGTCGCCAGCATCCGCCGCCTTACAAAGTACTGGGGCTGTTGGTATTTACCCCGATCCACTTACAGGGGGTAGTGAAGTGCGAGAAGTTAGAAAATATATAGCTACGGATCACCCATATAAAGTATATGCGCAAGGGCTTGACCCTATTCCTTTTGCCGATTGGACTGTTGAATATTTTAAGAATCATGTCGACACATATTTAAGACCAGAATATTATGAGCCTATGAATGAACCGTTTGTTCACGCCAGGGATTTTTATGACGAACCAGACTGGGATCCTGTTGCCGAAGCTACTGTTAAGTTAGAAATGACACAGTTTTTTAAACATGTTGGTCAAAAAATTCATTCAGCTCCAGAACTTGCTAACATGAAAGTCATAGGATACTCTGCTGCATACCCTACTTTTGAGAAAAATGATTTCTCAATTTGGGATCAAAACATGAAAATGTTTATGGATGAAGCTGGGGCAGATATGGATGGTTTTTCAACCCACCTGTATGATGGTGTTAATCAAATTGGACAAGACACCCGAAGATCTGGTAGTAATATGGAGGCGATTTTAGATTTAATTGAAACCTATAGTTATGTTAAGTGGGGGATTATTAAACCGCATGCCATTACAGAGTTTGGGGGTATTGTAAATGGAGAATATAATGACATCATTAATGTTCAATCCATACGTTCTCAAAATTCAATTCTTTTTGGGCTTTTAGAGAGAACCGATCGCGTTGAAATTGCCATTCCTTTTACAACCGGAAAAGCTACATGGCATATTACAGAAGAAAATAATTATTTGCCTTACAAGGCTGTGCTATACAAACCAATCCCAATTGGAGTACCATTGGACCAAGTTACAGGTTGGGAGTACACCAATAGAATTCACTTTTATGATTTATGGAAAGATGTTATGGGTGACAGAATTTTGATTCGCTCAGACAACAAAGACGTATTAGTCCAAGGTTTTTTAGATGGAAATAAATTACATATTGCGTTAAACAACTTAGATGATTTTGATCAACCTATTAATTTAAATTTTAATGGCAATCTTCCTAATATTTCCCAATTAACGATTAAATCCTTAATTATTCACCCTAATGCTGATCCAGACTATACCATTCAAACTTCTTCTGAACTATTGGGTTCATATAGCCTCAAAAATAACGAAACTGTTGTATTGGAATACACCTTTTCTGAACCGATTACATTTGATAACGTCATCCAATCTAAACGCTATTATAGTACAACTTACATGCAAGCCATTCAAGCTAACAATACAATCAATTATAATTTTAATAATGTTGATTTAGTGGGAAGTTCTGGATATGCTATGCTGGCCATGAGTATTGGACGTAAACACGACCGATCTAAATCACCAACTGTTATCGTAAATGGGATTTCAATCCCTGTGCCTAGCAATTGGAAAGGATACAATCAGATTGATAGAGATGATTTTTTTGGAACTATAGAAATTCCTGTTCCTATTGATGTTATTCAGCAAAACAACTCGGTTTCAATTACGTTTGAGGACTCAAATGGTCATTTGAGTTCTTTAGTTTTAAATTTAGAGTCGTATGATTCGTCATTGTTGGGTATTAATACAAGTGAAGTTACAACTCAAAAATTGAAGTTATACCCCAACCCAACGTCATCACAACTTAATATCGTAAATGCAAAAATAGATAGTATTATATCTATCTATTCAATTACGGGTGTAAGAGTTTTTTCAAGTAAGTATAACGGTCTTCCAATTAATTTGGATCAACTCGACAATGGACTTTATTTTGTGAAAATAGATAACAAAACTTTAAAGCTAATCATCAAAGATTAAAATGATATTAATGAGGCGTTTTCTAATATCCTTTTGTGCATTTACTCAAGTTTTTTTAAGTTTTCAAAAACTCAATGCGCAAGAAGAATCCTCAAAAATTTTTGAAAGTGGAAACATCATCTGTTTTTTAGGCGATAGCATAACTCATGGAGGACAATACCACGAATTTTTACAGCTATTCTATGCTACACGCTACCCCAATTTAAAGCTGACTTTTCACAACTGTGGTATTTCAGGAGACAATGCCGAAGGCATGATCTACAGGTTAGATAAAGACGTGTATATACACAAACCAAGCCATGTGTTTTTTATGACTGGAATGAACGATGTAATACGAACACTTTATTTTGAGGGTGAAGCTTCCAATGAAATTGTACAAAACCGAAAAAAAGCTTTGGATGAATACAAACGAAACATACACATTTTAGATAAAAAATTTGAAATATCAGACATAAGGCCACTTTATCTTACCCCTTCAATTTACGATCAATATTCAAAAATTGAGCGCGAAAATAATATGGGTTGTAATGATGCACTCATAGAATGCTCAACCTATCTCAAAAAAATCGCAAAACAAAGAAATATAACTGTGGTTGATTTAAATTCATCCATGAAACATATTATGGAGCGAGAACTACAAAATGATTCTTTATTTACCATCATTGGTAAGGATCGAGTCCACCCAGAAACAATAGGGCATTTCGTTATGTTTTATGAAATCATTTCTACTATTGAATCCCCAAGCTTAGTAGCAGAAATTTCAATTGATTTAAATCAAAATAATTTAATTAAAACAAAAAAATGTGTTGTTGAAAATTTTCAAGTTTCAAGTTATAATATTTCTTTCAATTGTTTAGAAAAAAGTTTGCCATACCCAACAAATAAAGCGATAGACAAGGCCATATCTTTGGTCCCTTTTGAAAATGATTTCAACAAAGAAACACTACAAATAAAAGGTTTAAAAAATGGCGAGTATGATCTTTTCATTCAAGACATTTTTATTGATAGTTACTCTACTGAACAACTCGAGTATGGTGTTAATCTTTCGAGTCAAGTAAACACCCCACAATACAAACAGGCGCTAGATGTTATGAAACTTTGTGAAGATTATCGGAAAACCAGCTACCAACTTCGTGCGGTTCCATTTATAGAGTTTAAATATCTTCGAGACTATAGTGGTGTTAACCAATTACAAGGCAAGCAAATTCATTTGAATAAAAAACTAAAAGCAATTTATGGGAAACCATATTTTAATTACATCAAAAAAAGCATGGATGCCTATGTAGAAACTCTCCCCAAACAAGATTCATTAAAAAATAGATTAAAAATAATTGAGAAATTAATTTATAACAAAAATAGCCCTAAAGATTTAGAGTGGAAACTAGTTTTAAGATAAAAAAATGATAATTGGATAAAATCTTCTATTATTTTGAACATACATAGTATCAAAAAAAAACGATATACAATAATTTTAAAAAAAAATATACTTATGAAAAAACTTTACACATTTATCATTGCAATTTTTTCTTCTGTTGTATTACAAGCACAGATTACTGCTAATTTTTCTGCTAGTGAAGGTTACGAGAACGGTGCATTAGGAAATAACCCAAACTGGGACAACGGTAGTAGTTCATGGTTTGTAAATACTACAAATGAAAAGGTGTCAACTTCAGCCAACAGTGCTGAGGCTCTTTGGACTGAACAATTAACTAGTATTTCGGGTTCTACAGTTTCTTTTGAAGTTAATTTTAATTTTAACGGAGATTTTTTACACTCAGGAAATGCACTAATGGCTCAAATTGGTTTTTATAATCAATATTGGATCAATGCTGGTGCATCATATAGAGACTTTGTTTATTTAACATTTAATTCATCTAATGGTAAATTAAAAATCTCAAATAAAAGTAATGGCGATTTTTTAATTACCACAAAAGCGATTAGTGACTGGATAGGTAATGATCTTACAGTAAAAGTTTCTTTAACCATAGGAACTTCTGCTGCTACTTCTTATCTCTCTGCTCGATTAATAAATAACACAACTAGTGAGTCCACTGATATTGGCACTTATGGAAATGGTATTGGACCAGAAATAAAGCAGGAAATTTATGCATATGCTAATAATGGTAATGTCCGTGGTTTTTTCAGAACAGTAACTCTTCAAGATGGAGATGAAACTAATACTGAGTTCATGGGGGTTTCTAGCGTGAGTTTAAGCAATGGAAGTACGTTAGGCACATCAGAAGTAAACTTATCTGAATTTGGTCTTTCTCAAAATCCTGTCAATGATCAACTTGAATTATCTGGTTTGAATTTGGGAGCAACTTTAAGTATTTATAACCTAACTGGAGCCAAAGTAGATAGTTATATCTATGATGGTAGTCAACTGAGCTTGGGACATCTCAGCTCTGGAGTTTACTTTATGGAAATCCCTGGGTACACTATTAAAAAGCTGATAAAAAAATAATTTTTTTTAACCAACTTGAATAATTCACAAAGCCACTTTAAGTAAAGTGGCTTTATTTATTAAAATTAATAATTTTATCATCCGTGAGAGTAATATTCTATTTTATATATTTTTGGTCTTTATTTGGATTTTCACAAGACACTATTCTTCCACTTTATGAGAAACATATTCCATGTAGTAGTTTTGATAAAATTGAAAATAATTTAAGTAAAGCTAAAAAGAATCAAAAAATACATACTCCACAATTGTGGTATTACCCATCACCTCATCCAAAAAAAAAAGGAGCCGCTGTTTTAGTAATACCTGGTGGAGGCTACAAAAATTTAGCCTTAGAACATGAAGGAATAAAGGTTGCCAAATGGTTTAATAAAATTGGGATTAGTGCCTTTGTTTTAAGGTACAGAACTCCACATTGGGAACCCAATCCATGTAAGACAAAAGTTGCTTTGTTAGATGCACAACGTGGATTACAAATAATAGCTGAAAACGCGAAAAAATGGAATATAAACAACGCTAAAATTGGAATAATAGGATTTTCGGCAGGGGGTCACCTTGCGGCTACTCTTTCAAATCAATATGATTTTAATAGTTCGGAGAAAAGTACAGACAAAAAAAGTTATAGACCAAGTTTCTGTATCCTTGTTTATCCCGTCATTAGCATGACAGACAAACTCACACATATGGGTTCTAAATATAGTTTGTTAGGAAAGTCCCCCACAGATGAGGAAGTTCACTTCTTTTCAAATGAATTACAAATAAGTGCTGAAAAAACACCCCCAACATTATTGATTCATGCCATAGACGATGCTGTAGTCATCCCTAAAAATAGTATAATGTACCACGAGACGTTGCAAGAAAATAAAATTCCAACAAGACTTCATCTTATGGATCAAGGTGGTCATGGATTTGGAATTAAAAACGCAACAGCATCCACTAACTCATGGCTTAATATCACTAAAGAATGGCTTAAAGATCGAAAAATCATAACCAATTAATCAAATTTTAGTCTGCTTGTTTGCTTGTAAGCATCACCAACAATAGAAATAAAAGCTGCCATCATTTCATCTCTTTTTTCGGGCATCTTTTCAGCTAAATTGTTTTGTTGTGATATATCATCTGCTAGATTATAGAGCTGAAATTCATTACCATTCCCCGTTTCTATACCTTTAGTTAAAAACATTTTTGGTCCAGGATAAGGTGGAATCAATACCCAATCGCCTTGACGATAGGCTGTTCTAGAAGTCGCTTCTAAAATGATATCACTACGTCCTTTTACGCTTTTTCCTAACAATAAATCTAAATGATTTTCGCTATCAAGATTATTTACCGGTTGTTTAATAAGATTTGATAGTGAGGATAACCAATCCACCTGTGAAATAATTTCGGTGGATACACCTGGTTCAATATGTCCTTCCCAATAAGTAATGAAAGGGACTCTAGTACCCGCTTCATACAAACTGTATTTTCCTCCTCTTAAATTGCTTGATGGGGTATGTTTCCCTAATTTTTCAATGGCATCGTCATCATAGCCATCATCCAAAACAGGACCATTGTCACTTGATAAGAAAATTAGAGTATTTTCCAAAATACCTTCTTCTTTGAGTGTTTTAAAGAGTTCACCAATACACCAATCCGCTTCAGCTATTACATCGCCTCTGGGACCCATTCCTGTAGCACCAACAAAACGCGGATGAGGTGTTCTTGGTACGTGAGGCTGTTGCAATCCATAATAGAGAAAGAACGGCTGATCTTTTTCTTTTTTAACATAAGCTTTCACCTCATCTAGAAATATATCTGCCATATCTTCATCAATCCATCGAGCAGACTGTCCACCTTTCATATGCCCAATACGAGGAACACCATTAACAATTGTTCTGTTGTGTTGTGGATCCCCTTTCATTTTTAATAAATGTGGGGAGTTTTCTCCAGTAGGTTCACCAGAAAAATTATTCTTATAATCAATTTCAATAGGGTCCTCAGAATTATGGTTAAAAACATAGCCATTTTTTATATAAACTGTTGGTACTCTATCTTGAGTTGCCGCCATAATAAAGCTATAGTCAAATCCAACTTCGTTGGGGCCAGGGGATATATGCGAATTCCAATCCACATTTCCAGTTCCAAGACCTAAATGCCACTTTCCAATAACAGCAGTATTATAACCATGATTGCGTAACATTTTGGGAACTGTAGTTTGAGTTGTGTCTATGAGAAGTGGCGCTGTACCTGGAAGGATTTTTGCATTTCTATTTCGCCATGGATATTGACCTGTAAGTAGCGCATATCGGCTTGGTGTACACGTGGCTGAAGTTGCATATCCATTTACAAATTTACGCCCATTATTTGCCAAGAAATCCATATTAGGTGTTTCCAATTCAGTAGCGCCATAGGCACTGACATCGCCGTAACCTAAATCATCCAAATAGATAAAAATTATATTAGGATTAGTTTGCTCATTTACTTTTTTTTCTTTGTGATTACAAGCACTTAGCACTATAAAAGCAATCACCATTAATACATATTTCATCTTATTGTAATTTATTAATTTTTAAGGTTAGCACTCCATTTGATGTTTTGATCTATAAATTTAATCAAACTATTAGCCATTTGTTGATGATCTGAAATTGAAGGATGTCCTTTAGAATTATTGTAAGGCATATAATGCATAAATATTTTTTGGTCTTTCATATTTCGAACTGCCAATTCAATAAAGTCCCTCCACTTTGATCCGTTTTTAACAGCATCCATACTCCCAAGAGTACAAATTATATTGGCTTGAGGGTAATGATTTCTAATTTTTGATACTAGTGATTCATATGTTCCAACGATGTATTTATCGGTAGGAGCAGTAGTACCAAATCTTTTTTTAAACTCTTTATGCTTTGGAAGATTGACAAGCCACGAATCATTTTGAAATAAATTAAGCACTACAATTTCAGGTTGATACAATGAAAAATCCCATATACTCTGCGCCTGTGTAGGTACTAGTCTATTGTGCAATTCACTCATAGTTAAAGGGTGCCAGCTTACAGCCACACCAGTACCACTTTTACAGATGCATTGATACTTGGCATCGTAATGTCTCGAAACTAAAGCCGCGTAACTTAGGTAATTATTTGTATTCAATCCTAGGGGAGAATCGGCACCAGAGGTATCTTCATTTGCATAGCCTACAGAGATGGAATCACCATAAAATTCTATTTTTCGGCCAGTAGATTCTGCCTTTGGTAATAGCTTTGCATGGTTATTAATCTTAAATCCAAAAAATTGCGTCTTTCCTCGATTCCAGTCATTTCTTCGAAACAATTCAACGGTATGTTTTCCTTTTGACAAATTATAGGCCAATGTATAAGTTTTCTGTATCGTGTCGGGTTGAATAATAGCTTCAAGTTTATCATCAATAATGACGTTATAATAATTATCCCCAGACTCATCCTTCAAAATTGCACTAACGCTTTCACCTTCAAAATTCATTTTAATAGAACTTCCTGCCCAATATATCTCTGCTCCTTCTTTATTGTTAAAATTCACCCTACCTGAATAATCAATCTCAGGGTTTGAAAAATTCACGAAAACCTCTTTTTTTTCTTGACAACTTAAAAAAATAAGATGAAGAAAAAATAATGTTTGAATTATTAATTTCATTTGTTTACTGAGGACTTTAGTCCAAAAAATGTGATGAATAAAAAACAAAAAGTGGGTAGGGCAAATGAAAAATTAACTTCAGATACACCCCATATATTTATGTCATTGACTCCATAACCACCAAGGTCAATAATCATCCCTTGAAGTTTTGGCATAAGTGCTCCACCAACAATAGCCATTACAAGTCCAGCAGAACCAATTTTACTTTCATCTTCCGTTAAGCCTCCAAGAGCAATTCCATAAATTGTTGGAAACATAAGCGACATAAAAAAGGAAACTCCAACTAAACAATAGAGACCTAAAATGCTTGAGATAAGGATTACCCCAATAGTACAACCTATAGCAAACAAAGAAAAAATCATTAATAATCTACCAGCATTTATAAAACGTAATAAATAGGTGCCAGTAGCACGGCCTACAGTAAAAAGTACAAAAGCAGCCATTTGGTAATAGCCAGCCGTAACACTGTCTATGCCAATGCCCTCAGCATATTGATAGATGTATGTCCAACACATGATTTGTGCACCGACATATAAAACTTGAGCTACAACACCATTTGAATAATCTTTATTTTTGAATAATCTTTTAACTGTTTTTCCAATATTTTCATTAAAGACATCATCTTTTGAATTGGGCATTTTAACTACTAAAAATAAAACAAATACTGCTATTATAACCAATCCCAATATTACATAAGGATTTCGAATCACCATCAAATCTGTAGTTTTGATTATGATTTTAGAAGCTTCATCTAATGCACTAAAATCTAAAACATCATCAGATTTAAGTTGTTTTAATACATATTGCTGGGCTACAAAAAGGCCTAGTATCAAACCAATTGGATTAAAGGCCTGTGCTAAATTGAGACGCTGAGTAGCTGTTTGTTTCGGTCCCATTGCAAGGGCATAAGGATTTGCAGCAGTCTCTAAAAAAGCCAAACCAAATGTCAAAATGTATAACCCGAGACAAAAAAACCAAAACTGTTCTGTAATCGCAGCAGGATAAAATAACAAAGCACCAGTTGCATACAAAGCTAATCCAATTAGAATCCCTACCTTATATGAGTATTTGCGCATAAATAGGGCTGCTGGAATGGCCATGCAAAAGTAGCCTCCATAAAAGGCCATTTGAACCCATGCGGCCTGAGAATTAGATAATTCTAATACTTTTTTAAAGGCTTGCACCATGGGATCTGTAACTGCATTTGCAAAACCCCATAAAGCAAATAAAGAGGTTAATAGAATAAATGGGACTATAAATTTTTTTGGTACTACCGGAATGGATTCTGAATATTTCATAATTTAAAATAGATTAATTTGAATGATGGTGGCGATATCATCAATTTCTCCATCAGGAATAGAAAACTTAATCCTATTGGAATTTGTACTAAAATCAATTGATTTTTTAGATTTTAATAAAACAACAGATTCAATATTTAGTTTCTTGTTGGGAATTTCAAATAATTTACTGTTTGAATCTATAAAATGAATAAATATTTTATTTTTCTTCATCGTTGATACCATAGAATCTGATGGTGGAAATGGCCCTGCTTTTGTTCCATAAATGGCATCTCCATTTCGTCTTAACCAGTCCCCTACTTCCTTAAGAGTAACAACATGTTTGTATTGAATCTTACCATTAGGCATTGGACCTACATTGAGTAAAAAATTACTGCCATGCCCAGCTGAAATAATAAGATCTTTAATTATACTTTTCGCAGATTTATGTTTATTGGCTTTATATTTGAATCCCCAGTAACCATTAATTGTTTCACAAACCTCTAGAGGCATATTAGTACTGACATCGTCATGTGAAGTGCCAAAACCAGTAGTGTTTTTCCCAGGAAAATCTCTTTCAAACATTTGAAAATCTTCACCCCATTTTGGGCTTTCATGATGATTATTTCCAATCAAACAACTTGGTTGTAATTGATGAATTAATTCGTAAATCTCATTATAGTGCCAATTCGCATCTTTTTTATCCCAATGTCCATCTAACCAAATCCCTGCAATTGGACCATAATTTGTCAACAGTTCTGTTAACTGCTTCTTCATAAATTCAATATAATCTATCCAATCACCCTTACCCCTACCAGTAATTCCCTTGCCTGTTTTACCTCTTGGAAAATAATCATCTCGATACCAATCTAATAAGGAATAATAAAAAAACAATTTAATTCCCTCCGTTTGACATGCCTCTGATAACTCTTTTAAAATGTCTTTTTTGTAAGGCGTTTTACTAACTATATTGTAATCACTAGCCTTTGAATTAAACATCGAAAATCCATCATGATGTCTACTAGTAATTGTAATATATTTCATTCCCGCATTTTTTGCTGTTTTAGCCCATTGAAATGCATCAAACTCAGTTGGATTAAATAATGAAGGTAATATTCCGTAAGTCTCCTTTGGAATGTTTTTTTTGTTCATTACCCACTCACCATCGCCCAAAATACTGTATACACCCCAATGAATAAAAAGTCCAAATCTTGCAGTCTCAAACCATTTTCGAGCTTCTAAATTTTCTTCACTTGGAACATATTTTTTAATTCCATTTTGTGCAGTACCGATTAGTGAAATCCATAAAGTAACGCATAAAAAAAGAGCTCTTTTGTTCATCATATGATACCTATATGCCTAAATTATGTTCTTTGTTAAATCTTTCACTTCAGCGCAGCTCATTTGCTCCATAACTTGCGTTAATTGAGTTTTAAGCATGGCTATGGTATGATCCCCTCCTTTTTTTCCCAAAGCCGAAACTCCATACATAAAAGTGCGTCCCATGAAACTAAATTCAGCACCGCTTGCCATGACACGTGCTACATCGGCACCACCACGAATGCCACTATCCATCATTACTTTGATTTTATCTTTATATTGTGGGACAATGATATTTAAGGAATCTATTGTAGCCTGACCTACATCAACTTGTCGACCTCCGTGATTTGACACAATAACTCCATCTATTCCAAGTTGATAGGCTTTTTCAACATCATGTATAGACTCAGCCCCTTTTAATATAAGTTTTCCTTTCCACAAATCGCGAATTTTTTTGATTTTTTCTTCATTTAGTCGACCAGAAAAAGTAGCATCCATAAATTTTGCTAATTGACTTAGATTTAAATTTTTGGGCATATAAGGTTTTAAAATCTCAAAACTAGGTTGTCCATTTATAAGTGTCTGCAGAGACCAATGTGGACGTTTCATGGCATTGATGATATTGGTTAATGTCATTTTTGGAGGCATGGACAATCCGTTGCGAATATCACGTGGTCGGTAACCAAATGAGGGTACATCTGCCAAAATCACCAATACTGGACATCCTGCAGTTTCGGCCCTTTTCAGGATATCTTTTGTTACACTTTCCTCTGCAGGGTGATAAAGTTGAAACCATGCTTTTCCCTGTGTTATTTCTGCAATTCGTTCTATACTTGACGTTGTTACAGTACTTAATACAAAAGGAATATTATGGTCAAAAGCAGCTTTTGCCAAAATCTCAGGAGACTTTGGCCACATTAGTCCTTGCAGTCCAACAGGTGAAATACCAAAAGGGGCATCGTATGTATGTCCAAAAAGTTCAGTTTTCAAACTTGGTGCTTTATAATCCACTAAATATTTAGGCTTAAGCTCCACAGCTCTAATACGTTCGGTATTTTTTTTTAGATTAACATCGTCATTACAACCTCCATCTAAATATTCAAATGCAAATTTTGGAATTTTTGCTTTAGCCCGAAGACGCAAATCATCAACTGAAGGATACTTGTAGTTCATTTCCTGTTTCATATTTTTCTATGCATTTAAATCATAAATTTTATCCATCAATACCCATTTTTCATTTGGCTTACTATTGGGAAGGGATTGCTGAAATTCCCACATCAATGATTCCCATTCTTGAACTTTTGGATTACAAGCATCGAGCTTGGCTTTTCGATCAAATGAGAAAGTTTCATCAACTTCTAATATCATAAACAATCGATTACCTGTATGGTATATTTCTGCTTTTTGAATCCCTGAATCTTTGATACTTTGGTTGATTTCTTGCCACACTTGTTGATGATATTTTATGTAGGTGTTTATCTTTTGAGGATCGTCTTTTAAGTCTAAGGCTAAACAATATTTTTTTAAGGGTTTGGCCATTATTTTTGATTTTTAATTGCTCTATCCAAATGCGTATATCCGCCATCTACGTAAACCAATTGCCCAGTGGTATGACTTGAACAATTTGAGAGCAAAAAAGCTACTGTATTTGCAATTTCAGATGCTGTTGTCATTCGTTTTTCTAATGGAATTTTTTTCGTAATTGAGTCTAGTTTTTCTTTAGGTTTTTCAAATGTATTAATCCATTTTTCATACAATGGGGTAAAGCACTCAGCTACAATAACACAATTTACCCTAATTGAGTATGGCAATAATTCTACAGCCCACTCACGAGTAAGTGCATTTCTTCCTCCATTAGCCGCAGCATATCCCGAAGTCCCGCCTTGTCCAGTGTCTGCAGTTTTAGACCCAATATTTACAATACTCCCTTTATTTTTTTTTAGCTCTGGAAGTACCAGTTGAGCCATTAAGTAGTAATGTGTCAGATTACGATTAATAGACTCCAAAAAATCATTGTAATTACCGTGTTCTAAACCAACCCCATCATTTACCCCTGCATTATTGACAAGTCCATCAATACGACCATAATTACCTAAAACCTCTCTTACAGATTTTTTACATTGTTCTGGGGATGTTAATTCTGCATATGCATAACCAACTTTTAGTCCCATTTTTTCATATTCATTAATTACTTTTTCAATACTCGACTTATTTCGTCCAATAATTACAGGTCGTGCACCTTCTTTAGCCAAAAGGGACACGATACCTTTACCAATGCCTTTTGAACCACCTGTTACGATAATTACTTTATCTTTTAATCCTAAGTCCATATTATTAAAGATTATAAATTTTAATAGCGTTAAGTCCTAAAACTTGCGATTTTATATTTGCAGAATATGCATTTAGATATTCACTAATTAATGTTATTACTTTAGTATAATCCGCTGCAAGTAGACAAACAGGCCAGTCTGATCCAAATAGAATTCGGTTGGCACCAAAACACGAAAACACATGATCTATAAAGGGTGTAAAATCTTCTTTTGTAAAACAAAAGTCTTTAGTTTCTGTTACCATTCCAGATAGCTTACAATGAACATTTTCAAATTTAGACAATGCCGTTATGTTGGTCTTCCATAATTCAGTCATAGGCTGCGAAATATTTGGTTTGGCAATATGGTCTAATATAAAGGTTTGCTTTGGAAATTTTTTAACCATTTGGACGGCAGCTGGAAGTTGTTTAGGGAAAACAAGAATATCAAAAGTAAGATTATATTTCGATAGCAAACCTATTCCATGTTGTACATCTTTACGAAGTAAAAAATCGTCTTTCTCAGATTGGACAATATGTCGTACTCCCTTAAATAAAGTATTGGTAGTAAAATGCTTTAAGCGATCTTCAAGATTTTCAGCAATTAAATCTACCCAACCTACAACCCCTTTTATAAATGGATTATGTTTAGCACATTCCAACAAAAATTCTGTTTCCATTTCAGCTTGATCTGCCTGAACAGCAATACAGCCATCAACTCCATTTTCTTGTAAAATTGGTTTTAAATCATTGGGAAGAAAATCCTTTCGAATAACCTCCATAGAGTCATCAATCCAAATGTCTCTTTGAGGGTTATAATTCCAAAAATGTTGATGGCTATCAATAATCATTTGTAAGCTATACAAGTTTGTCTTGAAGTTCCTAATCCCTCAATTCCTAATTCTACAACATCACCGTCTTTCAAATAACGAGGAGGTGCTAATCCTAAACCGACCCCAAATGGTGTCCCTGTTGAAATAATATCACCAGGTAATAAAGTCATGTATTGGCTTATGTAACTAACCACTTGCTGAACATTAAAAATAAAATCTGAAGTACTACTGTTTTGCATTTCTTCTCCATTAACCTTAAGCCAGAGGTTTAAATTGTTTGGATTATCAATTTCTTCGGGGGTAGCAATAAATGGCCCAATTGGGGCAAAAGAATCGCAACTTTTCCCTTTTACCCATTGCCCAGATTGCTCTAATTGGAATGCGCGTTCGCTAACATCATTATGTAATACATAACCAGCCACATGGTGTAATGCTTCACTTTCACTAACATAAGATGCTTTTTTACCTATAACTACCGCTAATTCAACTTCCCAGTCCGTTTTTTTGCTACATTTAGGAATAATTATAGGATCATTTGGTCCAACAATTGCAGTGGTTGCCTTAAAGAATAAAACTGGTTCATCAGGAATACTCATTCCACTTTCAGCAGCATGTTTGGCATAATTTAGTCCAACACAAACAATTTTTGAAGGTCGCATTAAAGGTGGCCCCAAGCGAACATCATTGCTAACAATTGGACAATTTTCTTGATTTTTATCAAGCCAAATTTGTAGTTTTTCTATTCCTTTGTTTCCAAAAAAAGCTTCGTCAAAATCATCACAAAATGCAGAAACGTCTAGCCTGTTTCCATTTTCTAAAAGAATCCCAGGTTTTTCCTTATCAACTGCTCCAAATCGAATTAACCTCATATATATTATTTTGAATTAAGTGTTATATAACCTCCATCGATACCATAATTAGTTCCAGTAACAAAACTAGCTTCGTCGGAACATAAAAATAAGGCTAGATCGGCTATTTCTTGTGGTTTTCCCATACGACCTATGGGTTGTGTTTTTGAAAGTTTTTCAAACATTTCTATTTCATTCCCTTTATAGTTTTTCTTAATAAAACCATCAACAAAAGGGGTGTGAACACGAGCCGGTGAGATGCAATTACATCTAATATTATCGTCTATATAATCTTTAGCTATTGAATAGGTCATGGTTAATACCGCTCCCTTAGTCATAGAGTATGCAAATCGATCTGAAATACCAACAGATGATGCTATTGAGGCCATGTTTAAGATAACACCGCCACCATTATTTTTCATAAAAGGAATACATACTTTTAAGCAATTATAAACCCCTTTAATATTGATGTTATATAAACGATCTAAGTCATCCTCTTCACAAGATTCAATATTTCCGACATGTGCTATACCGGCATTGTTAATTAAAATATCTATTGAACCTAATGAAGCAATAGATGAAATAGTTTTTGAAACTTGTTCATAATTGGAAACATCACAGAAATAAGCATTTGCTAGTAAATTTTGGGCTTTTATATCTTGCGCGGTTTCATTAGCAGAGTCAATGTCGTAATCTAATATATGCACGTAAGCTCCTTGATTTGAAAGGGTTTTAGCTATAGCCTTTCCAATACCACTTCCGCCTCCAGTAATAATTGCATTTTTATTTTTTAAAGAAAATTTAATATTCATATTATGGCTTTATAATGATAGTCCTCTTTTCCAAGGAATAAAATCGTTTTGTCCTAATCGGCGAGAATTAACTTCAATTTCTCCGCTTGCCACTCTCATAATATACGATAAAAGGGCTTCGCCGCAGCTTTCTATCGTTTCTGTTCCTTCAATAATGGTACCCGTATTAAAATCAATAATATCATTCATCTTTTTATAAATGAAGGTGTTAGTAGAAACTTTTATAACTGGTACTGCCGGGTTACCAGTTGGGGTTCCAAGTCCCGTTGTAAATAAAATTAAATTCGCTCCAGATCCCGCTAATCCCGTTGTAGATTCTACATCGTTTCCAGGTGTACATAAAAGATTTAACCCTGGTTTAACGAGTTGTTCAGTGTAATCTAAAACATCTACAATTGGTGAAGTTCCGCCTTTTTTTGCTGCACCAGCTGACTTAATTGCGTCAGTGATTAATCCATCTTTGATGTTACCTGGTGAGGGATTTGCAGAGAAGCCAGCCCCAAGTGCTGTTGCTTTTGCGTTATATGCCGTCATTATTTTTGTAAATTTTTCTGCATTTTCAACTTCTTTACATCGATTAATTAACTCTTGTTCTACACCATTTAGTTCTGGAAATTCAGAAAGTATTGCAGAACCGCCTAGCCCAACAATCAAATCGGAAACATAACCTAATGTTGGGTTTGCAGAGATTCCAGAAAATCCATCTGAACCACCACACTCCAAGCCAATAGTTAGCTTACTTAACGGAGCTGGTGACCTCGAAATTTTATTGGCTTTAACGAGACCAATAAATGTTTTTTTAATGGCATCTGCAATATATTCAGGTTCTGAATTACTTTTTTGTTGCTCTAAAAAATATACAGGTTTATTTGAATTAGGTGCAATACGCTTCAACGTTCGCTCCAAAATACTTATTTGTGCGTGCTGACAACCTAAGCTTAAAATTGTAGCTCCTGCTACGTTGGGATTATTGATATAACCTGCTAATAAATGACATAAAGTTACAGCATCAGAAGTTGAACCGCCACAACCACCATCGTGTGTTAAAAAGTAAATGCCATCTACGTTTGGAAACAAAGAGTTTTTTTGCTTCTTTTTGGTTTTAGATGTTACATCTATATTCATCAAATCGCTTTCTGATGCTCCAGATTTATAGTTATCTATCAGCGCTGTCAAATCGAATGATTTTTTGCTTGAGTTTTCATAACCCAGCCCACCAAGTATAGCATGTTGTAGCGTTTCTATATTTCTATTTTGACAAAATACAAGAGGAATTACAAGCCAATTATTTTCTGTACCGACAGTTCCATCACCACGATGATATCCTAAAAATGTACTATTTGAAAATTTTTCAATATTTGGCCTAACCCATTTATCTTGATTATTGGATTTAGATACAACATAGTCCTCGGTTTCGTGGATAATGTTATTTGTGGAAATATGCTCTCCTTTGGAAATTGTTTTTTTCACCTTACCTACTACCACTCCATACATATAAACAGAATCTCCGATATTTAAATCTTCAATTGAAAATTTATGCTTAGCTGCAACATTACTAAATAGTTTAAATTCATCATCCTCTAATTTAATTATATCGCCTTTCATTAAATCACGTAAAGCAACAACGATATTATCTTTTGGATGAATTTTTAAAATTTTAGAAAGCTTTTTTGCCATTTAATATATGTTGATGTTGCATAAGAAATTTAAAGTATTAATACGAAATTATTTTTCCGTTTTTAGTTACAAATAAATTACCAGACCCTATTTGACCATAATTGTTAATTCGATTAGTTGAAGATGAAGTTGATCCTCCATTTTGATTAACAACACTATATAAATAATCTCCTAGAGTCATCGTCACCGAGCTAACTTGCACTTGAGTGATTGCATTACTCCCAGTTGTAGTTAATGACTGAGCGTGTAAAAAACCATAAATATTGGTTGTTGCTGCTGAATAAACACTAGAATTTATGCCTGTATATGAACCAATGACGGTCTCAGCACCATCTGTTAAATTCATTAATTTTGAAGAAATTGTTGAACTCGCAGCATCAGCACCAAGGGTCAAAGTCACGAGCACCGCTAAATCATCCGATTCCCCAGTAGCTTGGCAATCTGCTATTACCAAAGAAGCATTTGGACTTAACGGACCAGAATTAACATTATTACCCAATTGCAATTGAGTATTATAACTTGCAGTCCTCAGAAAAACAACATTGGCTGGAGGCGTAGTGTTTGCAACATCACTGGATGAACTAAATCCAATTTTAATAAGTGGATTGTTATTAGTTCCGAAAGTTCCTATAAATTTGAGATCTACTCTAAAGGTAATAGATTCGCCAGCCCCAGATACAGAGAAACCTTGTTCCCAAGCTGCTTTTTGCCAGTCATTTGATAAAGTTATTGCTCCTATTGAAGTATCAACCATCCATGTAGTACTTGTAAAAGAAGAGTCCCAACCAAATTGATTGTAAAGAGCTCCATCGGAAAATCCTTCTCCAGTACTAAAACTGGTTATTGTTTGTGATGGTACAGTAAAAGTTACAACATAATTTGAACCACTATTATTATCCCAAACATCTCCAATACTAGAATTAAAATTCCCCCATACGGTTAATGTATAATTTCCTGGACTTAAACCATTGAGAATATTAGTTGAACCATTGCTTAAACCCCATTGTTGGTCAGCACCTCCACATCCATTACTACTTCCGGAAATATAGCTAGAATTTAATGAAGTAATAGACCCACTATTAATTTGATAATATAAGTTTGTACCATATATATCAGCACCATTACATTTCCAAACATTATGCTCAAAGCCTTTGATAACTAGATTGTTGATTGTTCCAAAGTCTATACCATTTAAATCTGCATTTGCTGTCGTGGCATTCAAATCATAATAAACAGCACCAGAGTTATTAATGTCTAATATTAAATATGTTGCATTAAAACCTGCTGATTGCGATAGGGCTATATTACAGCAAAGTGTAATTAAAATTAATCTAAAAAAATCTTTCATTATTGTTCATTTATTTTTAAATCATTAATAAGAATAATCCATCTGTACTCTATCACTGGCGCTAAGTGTATAATTTCCATTATTAGCTGGTGTATAGGTTAAAGTAGTCCCCGTCCAGCTATATGCAGTATTACTTATTCTAATACCGTTTATATACATCTTTACTTTACTTAAACTTGAAGGGGTTTGAGTTAAAGTAAAACTAGTTTGCCCACTTGTAGCTGAAAATTCATCAGTTACTTCTTGAAGTGTATCACCAGTTGGACCTGTAAAATCCGAAGTGGTAAAGGTGGTGTTGTCAGTATAAGTTATTGTAAATGTGCCATCACCATTATCTACTGTAGAAGA
>Ga0228666_1000143_pt1 | contig 49655 bp, 47 predicted proteins | sample 80DmetaG_FD_182702 | JGI IMG/M metagenome (GOLD analysis project Ga0228666, IMG submission 182702) | Seawater microbial communities from Monterey Bay, California, United States - 80D | ecosystem: Environmental > Aquatic > Marine > Coastal | place: USA: California | collected 2016-10-11 | reverse complement strand
TTTTATAGTGCGTCTTTGCAGCCTGTAGTATGCAACATAATCGTCATAACTCTTAAATTTTATGCTTGGAAGCACGACTACTTCGCTTAAATCAACATAAGGCTTGGTCAAGGTGTCGCCATCTATTATATAAATAGGTTGGGTTTGCTGTCCATATACGCTGCAAGCCAAAATTAAAACTCCTATATATAGTAGTTTATTCATGCGTTCAAAAGTAGTAAGATTGTTTTACCTATATGTTGTAATTTAGCATACTTAATTAAAAAACCACAATGGATAGTATTTTAAATAAAAAGTCACACGCATTTCTAGCACAATACCTCAATAACCCTGCCCCCACAGGATATGAATGGGAAAGTCAAAAAATTTGGATGAACTATCTAAAGCCCTATGTCGATGACTTTATAACCGACACCTATGGCACGGCAGTTGGTGTCATCAACCCCAAAGCAAAATTCAAAGTGGTAATTGAAGCACATTCTGACGAAATCTCCTGGTATGTTAACTATATTTCCGACAAAGGCTTGATTTCTGTTATTCGAAATGGCGGTAGCGACCACATGATTGCTCCATCTAAATGGGTAAACATCCATACAAAAAAAGGTATCGTAAAGGGCGTTTTTGGCTGGCCAGCTATTCATACGAGAATGGCCGGAAAGGAAGAAACGCCAAAACTTGAAAATATTACGATTGATGTTGGTGCTGCAAAAAAAGAAGAAGTAGAAAAAATGGGCATCCATGTGGGCTGTGTTATTACTTACCCCGATACTTTTCAAGTACTGAACAAAAACAAATTTGTGTGTCGAGCCCTTGATAACCGCATAGGGGGATTTATGATTGCTGAAGTAGCACGTATGCTTAAAGAAAATAAGGTTGAATTGCCTTTTGGATTATACATAACCAATTCGGTTCAAGAAGAAATTGGACTACGAGGAGCGGAGATGATTACACAGACCATCAAACCAGACGTAGCCATCGTAACAGACGTATGTCACGACACTTCTACTCCGATGATTGATCCGAAAAAACAAGGGGACAATAAGATAGGAAAAGGACCTGTAATCTCTTACGCCCCTGCCGTACAGCAACTGTTGCGCGATCGCATTATTGACACTGCCGAAGCAAAAAAGATTCCATTCCAACGTTTGGCTTCTTCAAGATATACCGGAACAGATACTGATGCCTTTGCTTACAGCAACGGTGGGGTGCCATCAGCATTGATTTCTTTACCATTAAAGTATATGCATACTACGGTAGAAATGGTACACCAAGAGGATGTAGAAAATGTAATCAAACTGATATACGAAACGCTACAGACAATCAAAAACGGAGAAACATTTAGCTATTTCGCTTAATCTCCTCCACCACTTCTGGATTTAACAAAGTAGAAACATCACCCAATTGATCGTATTCGCCTGCTGCTAACTTGCGCAGTATGCGACGCATGATTTTACCACTTCGCGTTTTAGGAAGTCCACTTACCACCTGTATGCGGTCTGGTTTAGCGATTGGCCCTATGGTTTTTGCCACGAGAGCGCGTAGCTCGTTTTTTAATGTTTCATTGGCGTCTGCTCTGCTACGTACAATGACAAATGCGTGTAGTGCATTCCCTTTAACGTCATGAGGAAAACCAACAACTGCACTTTCTACAACATTAGGGTGTTCGTTAAGTGCATTTTCAATAGGCGCCGTTCCGAGATTATGTCCAGAAACAATCACCACATCATCTACCCTGCCTGTAATACGGTAGTTGCCTTTTGCGTCGCGTAAGGCACCATCACCAGGAAAATAATACCCTGGATAGGCACTGAAATACACATTTTTATAGCGTTCGTGGTCACCCCAAATGGTGCGGGCAATTGAAGGCCAAGGATGCTTGATGGCTAAAATTCCTTCGTTTTCGCCGGCCAATTCATTCCCCTCATGGTCTAGCAAAACTGCTTGAATGCCCGGCATGGGGAGTGTGGCATAGGTAGGGTTCTGTGCTGTTACACCAGCTAGAGAGGTAATTAAAATCCCTCCCGTTTCGGTTTGCCACCAAGTATCCACTATGGGGCACTTATTCTTACCCACGTGATCGTCATACCAGTGCCATGCTTCAGCATTAATGGGTTCCCCAACAGAGCCCAGCACTTTGAGTGAAGATAAATCGTGTTTATTAACCAAGTCAACTGGGTGCTTTTGCAACGCTCGTATGGCAGTGGGTGCTGTATAAAACTGATTGACCTTGTGTTTGGCGCAAACCTCCCAAAAACGATCATAAGCAGGATATGAAGGGACGCCTTCAAACATTAGTGTTGTTGCTCCAACAGCCAAGGGACCATATACGATGTAGGAATGCCCGGTAATCCACCCGATATCGGCAGTACACCAATAAATATCGCCTTTTTTATATTGGAAAACATTTTGAAAGGAATAAGCGGTGTAAACCATGTATCCACCACATGTATGAACCATTCCTTTGGGCTTTCCTGTTGACCCAGAAGTATATAATATGAACAATGGATCTTCGCTATCCATGATTTCAGCAGGACAGTTGTCGTCCACTCCCTCTAAAGCCTCGTGCCACCAAACATCTATATCATTCCAAGCTACTTCTTGGCCTGTACGTTTAAGCACAATAGAAGTCTTTATGGTTGAGCAGTGCGTTAATGCATCGTCTGCAATATCTTTTAGCGGGGTTACTTTAGCACCGCGGAATCCGCCATCTGCCGTTACCAGTAGGCTACAGTCGGCATCGTTTATTCTTGCAGCTAGAGCGGCAGCTGAGAAACCAGCAAATACTACAGAGTGAATGGCTCCAATACGTGCACAGGCTAAAACGGTAATGGCTAGCTCGGGAACCATAGGCATATAGAGACATATCCTATCTCCTTTTTTTGCTCCATTTGCTTTCAACATATTGGCTACTTGGCAAACACGGCTGTGGAGTTCTTTATATGAAATATGCTGAGCTGCTTCTTTTGGATCGTTTGGTTCAAAAATTATTGCAGTTTGATCTGGCTGAGTGATTAGATGGCGATCAAGACAGTTTTCGGTGATGTTTACTTTACCGCCCAAAAACCATTTTACTTCTGGTTTATGGAAGTCATACTCAAGGGTCTTATCCCACTTTTGATGCCATTCAAATTGACTGGCTATCGCTCCCCAAAAAGCTTCCGGTTGTGCTGATGCCTGTTGCTTTGCTTCTTCATACGCGGCCAATGACTGATGCGCCAAATTATTCATAATAAGTAAATTTCTTTCGAAAGTACTAAAATAATTAAGGCATACACGCAACTCCTTACCTTATACTGCAATTTTTTGCTGCTTTAGCCATGTTGTAAGAATTCCGTTATGGGGTAACAGGAAAGCCCCTAGCCCGCATCAAAGCATCAATAGAAGCATCTCTACCCCTAAACAATCTATATGCTTGGGCAGGCTCAATGGAATTTCGTGGCGCAAATAAGTATTTCACTAATTTTTCTGCCATCGCATGGTCATAAAAGCCTCCCGGTGCCTCTCTAAATGCTTCTGAGGCGTCAGCTGTTAACACATCTGCCCACATATACCCGTAATAGGCTGTTGCATACCCCTCTCCAGAAAATACGTGTCCAAAATGGGGTGTTCTGTGACGCATGGGTAATTCTTTTGGCATACTTAACGCAGCCAATGTTTCTCGTTCAAACTGATCAACATCCAGATCTGTTGGGTCTGCCAAATGAAGTTTCATGTCCATCAGTGCGGATGCTAAATATTCCGTAGTAGCAAACCCTTGGTTGAAGGTTGCTGCCTTTTTAATTTTTGACACCAAAGCATCGGGCATAGGTGCGCCCGTTTCTTGGTGCACCAAAAACTGGTCGATTACTTCATCTGTCGACAGCCAGCGTTCTAATAGCTGAGATTGAAATTCTGTATAATCTCTTACACCACTGTTAAGGGTTGGATATCGCACTTCAGATGCAAAAAAGTGTAGCGCATGACCAAATTCGTGGAAGAACGTTGTAGCATCATCCCAAGAAATAAGCAAGGCCTCCCCAGGAGCTGGTTTGACAAAATTTGAATTATTTGACGCCAAAACATTGGTTTTTCCATCAAAAGTTGAGAAGCTTCTATACGTAGTCGCCCAAGCACCAGAACGTTTTCCTTCTCTTGCATACGGGTCCAAATACCAAAGACCAATATGTGCTCCTGTTTGCTTATCGGTTACCTCCCAAACGTTAACGTCCTCGTGGAACACTGGAACTTCTCCTTCTTTTACAGGCGAAAAGGAATAGCCAAATAAACGACCTGCTACATAATGCATGGCCGCTGTGAGCTTGTCCAATTGCAAATATTGCTTCACTTCATCTGAATCTAAATCATACTTTGCTTTACGTACTTTTTCTGCATAAAAACGGTAGTCCCATGGTGCTATAGTGATGTTATCTCCATTGGCATCTGCCACAGCTTGCATGTCTGCAACTTCTTCGGCTACGCGCGCAATGGCTGCTGGCCATACAGCTTCCATAAGTGCCATGGCATTTTCTGGATTTTTTGCCATACGATTTTGTAGGCGCCAAGCAGCGTAATTCTCATACCCCAACAAGGCTACCCGTTCTTTGCGAAGTTTTAATATTTGTGCAATGATTTCCTTGTTATCATATGCGTCGCCATTGTCGCCACGAGCGTAATAATTACTCCAAACTTGTTTACGCAAATCGCGTTCGGTAGAAAAGGTCAAAAACGGATCCATTGAAGAACGGGTATTGGTAACCGCATATTCTCCTTGCTTTCCCTTGCTATTTGCTGTACGAGCAGCAGACTTGACAAAATCATCTGGAAGCCCATCTAACTGATTTTCCTTTAGGTAAGTAACATAATTTTCTTCGTCATGAAGCACGTTGTTTGAAAACTTGGTGTAGAGCGAGGAAAGCTCCTTATTAATGGCCGCGTAGCGTTTCTTTTTGACATCGTCTAAATCAGCGCCGTTCATGGCAAAGCCTTGGTAGGTAAGTTCAACTACACGTTGTTGGTCTGCTTCTAGCGGTTTTGTTTTTGAGGCTTCATACACGGTTTTAATTCGCTGAAAAAGCTGTTCATTTTGCGTGATTTTAGATTGGAACTCCGAAAATAATGGTGCAAGTTCAGTTTGCACTTCTCTAAATTCTGGAGAGGACATATTACTGCTAAAAATCCCATAGTACGTAAAAGCACGATCTAAAACTTTTCCAGACCGTTCCATGGCCACAATCGTATTTTCAAAGGTTGGTGGCTCAGGATTTGTTGCAATGGCCTCTATTTCTGATAAGTTGAGCTCCATGGCATTAAGCATGGCTGGCTTTACATCTGCTACCTGCATTTTATCAAAGGCAGGAGTACCCATATAGGGCCCTGTCCATGACTTTAGGAGTTTATTTTGATTCCAATCCGTAGTACAAGAAAATACAACGAGACCTATAAATATTAAAAGGGGGGTATATGTGTTAGACGTTTTCATTTTGGGCATTTAAATTAATAGAGATGAGGCATAAATATAATGAAATAATTGCGCTGCATTTGTGGGCAACTATAAACCACCTAAACGTAGGCTATAGTGTTATGTCCTAAATACTCTGACTTACTTCCGTATTCTTTTCGCCAAAGTGCTTCCATTCTCGGCATAAATTTTAACCAAATAAATCCCTTTAACTAGAGAAGAAACATCAATAGGTTTTGGGATAGCTTCTGTCTGATAAAAAAATACTTTTTTCCCCGTCAAGTCATACAATGCTACAGTAGCGATGGGAATGTTAGTAGCCTCAATAAAAAGTTGGCTATCATAAATATAAACCCTGCTATTTTCAATTTTTTCTGGAGTATCATGACTTAAAACGGTGTTGTATTCAATTAGATAAAAAAGTGTTTCCGTATCTAGAATATCATTCCATTGACCAGCCTCTCCATACCCAAATCCAGGTGGATTTGTTGTAGGCCAAGCATTTAGCCCTATGGCAAGTCCATCTTGATTACTCAGATAATTGTCGGGTTCATTTTGTGTTCCGCCCGTAGTTCCCCAATTGGTATAGGCGGAGTTTGTAGCAGATCCAGAAGCTGAACCAGACCAAAAAGAGCTAGAAACTACTGTATTATCGCCATCCCAAATCCAAGTTCCTTCACTAGCTCGGTCGTTACCGCCAATCCAAACGTAAGCAGCTCCACCTCCATTAGCTGTTGAAGTTAGACTTAAGGTAATACTGGCATTATTTAAAAGTTCATCAAATATAGCCGTGTTTTCAGCGGCTGTATCAATTTCAGCTAAATAACCGCCGCGGGCTACGGCGCAAGCTACGGCGTCGGCCCAGTTTTTGTTTTCTTTTACCACCTCATAGGTATGACCATTGTAATCAAAGCGGTAAATATTTGCTGTATTGGCACGTTGTGCATTTACATAATATATGTTTATGCATAGAAAAAGAAGTATACTTGTATAGCGTTTATTCATGATTTGCAAGATTTAGAGGGGGTAAAAAATGGGATGGGCGCACCCATCCCACAGGATTACTTTATATTTTTTTTAGTAGGTTGATAATAAAGAGCAGTACAATTGCCCCGACAAAAGCGGTAATTAAAGTACTTAAAAGACCAGTACCAATGCTAATTCCCAATTGACCGAAAAGCCAGCCGCCCAAAATGGCACCGCCGACACCAACCAATAAGTTAAAAATGAGCCCAAAGCCTTTTCCTTTGGTTACTTAACCGGCAAGAAAACCAGCGACTATACCTACTATAATAGGCCATAAAAAATCATTCATAATGTTGACTTAGGGTTAAACATTTATAAACTAAATTACAAAATATTTTAATTTAATGGTATTACAGGAAGGGAAAACTCTATTTGAAGGAGCGATTCATACGTTTAACCACCCCAGGACCTTCGTAAACAAAGCCTGTATAAAGCTGCACCAAAGAAGCACCAGCAGCTAGTTTCTCTTGAGCATCTTCAGGAGTATGTATACCTCCTACGCCGATAATAGGAAAAGCGGACTTACTTTTCGTATGTAAATATGATATGACTTCCGTACTGCGTTTTGTCAGTGGCTTTCCACTCAAGCCACCTGCTTGATTGGTTAATTCAGCACTGCTCATTAGTCCTGTACGTGACAGCGTTGTATTGGTGGCAATAACACCATCAATTTTGGTGTTTGCTACGATCTCTATAATATCATCCAACTGTGAATCGCTTAAATCGGGAGCTATTTTTAGCAGTATGGGTTTACGTGATGATTTTTCGCTGTTTCGCTTTTGCAAAACATTTAACAGCTTGGACAGCGGCTCTTTTTCTTGAAGGTCGCGAAGGTTAGGTGTATTGGGCGAGCTGACGTTGACTACAAAATAGTCCACTACATCGAACAAGGCATCGAAACAAATAAGGTAATCGTCTTGTGCCTGATCGTTAGGTGTGGTTTTATTCTTGCCAATATTACCACCAATCAGTACTCCTTTATTTTTCTTAAGTCTTCTTGCAGCAGCCACAACACCTTCGTTGTTAAAGCCCATACGATTAATGATTCCTTTGTCTTTTTTTAATCGAAACAAACGAGGTTTGGGATTGCCGCCTTGTGGCTTGGGGGTTACCGTTCCAATTTCGATAAAGCCAAAACCAAAATTTGCAAGTTCGTGATAGAGTTTAGCATCCTTATCGAATCCTGCTGCTAAGCCAACAGGGTTTGGGAACCGAAGTCCAAAAACCTCGCGTTCAAGTGTTGGTTTATGGGAAGCATATAGCGCTCTAATAATAACTCCCATAAAGGGAATACGGTGTAACAGGCGTATGGCAGCAAACGAAAAATAGTGCACCCCTTCTGGATCAAAAAGAAAAAGGACAGGACGTATTAGACGTTTGTACATAAAAGAAAAAGTAGCTGCCTACGAGGTTAATCATAAGCAGCTTATGGAAATTTTATTTTTTAGCAGGAGTTGCACGTTGCTTACTCATCTCGTGAGAGACAAAGCTGCGCTCCATTTTTACCTTACCGGCCATGGTCTCAATAACGCAAGTATCATTGCTGTCGTTCACTTCAATAATCTTACCGTGAATACCGCCTTTGGTTACAACCAAATCGCCTTTTTTAAGTGCATTTTTAAATTTACGCTCCTTTTTTGCTCTGCGCTGTTGGGGTAAAATTAAAAACAAAAACATAACCCCAAACATGAGGATTAACAAGGTGAAGTTTCCTCCACCGGTAGCTTGAAAAATTTGCATCATTATTGGTTCATTTGGTTGCGTGCAGCTTGGCGTTGTTGTTCTTTTACAGGATCAGCAGTAACCATTGTTTTGATACGAAGAATATCTCGACCGCGTTCGGTGTTATTGGTTAGTGTTACCGTTTTCGTTTGATTACCTGGTTTGTTTGCAGAATCAAACTTTACTTTTATTTCCCTTGTTTCACCAGGTGCAATTGGCGTATTTTTAGGATACTCAGGAACTGTACACCCACAGCTTCCACGGGCATCTAAAATAATTAGATCGCTTTTTCCTGTATTTGTAAAGGCAAAGGATGTTTCAACTATATCACCCTCGTTTATGGTGCCAAAGTCGTGTTCAGCTCTTTCAAAAGACATCACGGGCAAGTCCTCATTGGCTTCTTGTTGTGCTGTTGCTTTTTCAACATTTTCTTGTTTAACTTTCTTTGAGGCGCTTTGTGAGCAACTCAACATAAATAAGGCAACTAAGGCCAGAACAAATGGTTTCATTTTATAAATTTTTTCAAAAATAAACATATTACTGCATTCCACGTATATTTTTATGAATGCGTTTTTCTTTTGTCATGTCCTTGACAACGCTATCTAATATGCCGTTGATAAACATACTGCTCTTTGGTGTGGCGTATTCCTTAGCAATCTCTAAGTATTCGTTGATGGTAACATTTACGGGTATTGAGGGGAAATAAAGTAATTCAGCCAAAGCCATTAATAATAAAGTAAAATCCAATTCAGCAATACGGCCCGAATTCCAATTTGGCGTTCGTCCCTTTATTTCATCGATAAGTTCTGCTTTGTTAAGTGCTACTTTTCTAAAAAGTTCTAAGGAGAATTTACGATCTTCTTCGTCTTTGTACAGAACGGTGATGATACTGTTGGGTTCAGTAATTCGCTTTAGGCTGTTTCGCACTATGGTGTTGGCAAGTGGTGCATCGTCAACCCAAGAGATGTTGACCTCCTCCATAAATTCACCCAAACGTTCAAAGGGCACAATTACTTTAGTAAAAAGGGCTACCAAAAAATCTTGATCATCTTCAAGGCTGTTGGTTTCGGTCTTTAAATAATCATGATACACTGTAGAAGCGGTAATTTCATCCCAAACCAAACGCACATATTCGTCGTGATTTTTCCAGTACTTAAGCTTGTATTTTTTGCTTTGTGCTGCTAGAACTTCATTGTTGCATAACGCCAAAAGAGCTTTGTTGCTAAAAAACTTAGGATTTGTTTCGTTTTTGTTTTCTTGTAAGTGTTTTTTGGTGTTTTTCTCATATAGCGCATATCCACAAGAATGAAGCTCTCGGAACAAATCGAGAAGCGTAATATAAAGAAGGTAAAAATCCTGACTGCTTTTCAAAATCCATGATTCTCCTGTTGCAAGGTTGTCTGTTGGGTCAAGTTGCTGTGCGTAAAGCGCTTGCATAACCTTGGTGCGTAAGTGACGACGAGTAATCATGTATAAGAACGTTTGATAATGCAAAAATAGGAGATTTTAAATGATATCCTACACAAGATTTGATGCAAAGACCTAAAATCCTATCTTCGTAAAAAAAATAATTGCGCGCGCTTCAATACCTCAACCGTTATCTAAAGAAATATCGATTCCTACTACTGTTAGGGTTGCTCTTTACAGTTTCTTCTCGTGTTTTTGCTGTCCTTGCCCCTAGCCTAGTTGGAGATTCAATTACCGCCATAGAGCAATTTATAAGAAGTGGAGAGGCCGATTTAACCGATATCAAAAGACTACTTTTAACCAATATAGCGCTGATTGTGGGTGCTGCAGTTATCTCTGGCATCTTTACCTTTAGTATGCGCCAAACCATCATCAATGTTTCGCGACATATTGAATATGACCTAAAAAACACCGTTTACAACCACTATCAAAAACTCTCATTGCGTTTCTACAAACAAAACCGTGTTGGTGACTTAATGAGCCGCATCAGTGAAGACGTATCTCGAGTTCGCATGTATGTGGGGCCAGCACTTATGTACAGCATCAATACATTAACCCTTTTTATTATTGTAATCAGCTATATGGTAAGCGTAGCGCCAAAACTAACCTTATACACGCTTCTCCCCCTGCCCATATTATCTTTTTTAATATACCGACTCAGCAGGGCCATACACGAGCGAAGCACTCTTGTACAGCAAATGTTGTCCAAGCTATCCACATTCAGTCAAGAGTCTTTTAGTGGGATTAACGTCATTAAATCTTATGCTATTGAGCCAAACAGAACTGTAGAAATGGCATCTATATCAAAGGAAAGCAGGACTAAAAATATGTCATTAGTTCAGGTTCAAGCCTGGTTTTTCCCCATGATGATTTTGCTGATTGGCATCAGTAATGTTTTGGTCATTTTTATAGGTGGAAATCAATATATGAATGGGCAAATTGAACTGGGCGTTTTAGCTGAGTTTATCATTTATGTGAACATGCTGACTTGGCCAGTAGCTACCGTTGGCTGGGTAACCTCTATCATACAGCAAGCAGAAGCTTCTCAAAAACGTATCAACGAATTTTTGGGTCAAGAACCCGACATACAAGACGGCGTAACTGCCAACAAAAAGATAACAACCATTGACATCAGCTTTGATAAGGTTAATTTTATTTATGACGACACAGGGATTCAAGCGTTAAAGGATGTTTCCTTTAAATTACCGTCGGGTAAAACCCTTGCTGTTATGGGACCAACTGGATCTGGCAAAACAACACTTTTACAGCTTTTGTCCAAAACCTATTTACCCCATTCTGGAAAAGTCTCTTTAGGGAATTCCCCTTTGCAAGATTATGCGCAACATGATATTCGTGAAATCATGGGGGTCGTACCGCAACAGCCGTTTCTGTTTTCTGACACCATAGCGCATAACATACGCTTCGGTAAACCGGACGCTACGGAAGAAGAAATTGAAAAAGCAGCAAAACAAGCATCAGTACACGCTAATATTGTTGGGTTCAAAGCAGGATATGAAACCATGCTAGGTGAAAGAGGCATTACCCTGTCTGGTGGTCAAAAGCAACGTGTATCTATTGCACGGGCATTGATTAAAAATCCGAAAATTCTTTTGCTAGACGATTGCCTATCGGCCGTGGATACAGAAACAGAAGAGGCCATTTTAAACGAGCTTAAAAAAAACAATAAAGACACTTCCACCATAATTGTATGTCACAGGGTATCTTCTGCAAAGAACGCAGATTATATTCTCGTACTCAAAGATGGCGAAATAGCCCAATACGGCACACATAAAGAGCTTGTCAACAAAGCAGGATACTACAAAGAACTCTACGAAGAACAGCACATAGAAGAGACTAAAACCTAGTTGCTAAAGATTTGTATTTTAGTGGAACCAAATCTTTAATTATGTCCAAAACTGAATACCAAAAAAGTGTCAGAGAAGGCTGCTTACACTCAGGTTCAAGGCACTATTTTTTTGATGTTAAAGAAACAAAAGCCAAAGATTATTTCTTGGTAATTACCGAATCAAAAAAATCGCAAACAAGCAACACAGCAGTCAAACACAAAATCTTCATCTACAAAGAGCATTTAGAGGGATTTCAGTCGCTTTTAGCCGAATCTATTTCCTTTATCAAAAAGGAAAAGGGTGAAGAGGTTATCCGGTAATATTTTATCGCTATTTTTGAAAAAAAAATATGGCACGTACACCTTCAAACATGTTGGCTTTGGGCACTAAAGCACCTGATTTTTCATTACCGAATACAGTAGATAGTAAAACTTACTCCTTTGACAAGATTAGCGGAACCAGAGGCACTGTTGTTATGTTTATTTGCAACCATTGCCCTTATGTTATCCATGTTATGGAAGGTATTACTGCTTTGGCTAAAGATTATCAAAACAATGGTATTGGATTTGTGGCCATTTCAAGTAATGATGTTGTAAACTATCCCGATGACGATCCAGCCATAATGAAAGAAACAGCCAAAAAATACGGCTTTAGCTTTCCGTATCTATATGATGAAAGTCAAGATGTGGCCAAAGCTTATGACGCTGCTTGCACACCCGACTTTTATCTATTTGATGCCGAAAAAACCTTGGTATATCGCGGTCAAATGGACAGTTCAAGACCCAAAAATGAATTGCCTGTAACAGGAAAAGATTTACGCACAGCATTAGATGCGCTACTTTCTGGAAAAACCATTGATACGCTTCAAAAACCCAGTCTGGGTTGTAATATAAAGTGGAAAGTTTAGCTTAAGCCTACCAATTCAACATCAAAAATAAGCGTGGCATCAGGGGGAATTACGCCGCCTGCACCTCTAGCACCATAACCTATATCACTAGGAATAACAAAGCGAGCCTTATCTCCTACGGATAAGAGTTGAATGCCTTCGTCCCATCCAGGAATTACTTGGCCCATACCCAGCTTGAATTCAATTGGTTGATTTCTCTTATATGATGAATCAAAAACAGTTCCGTCTAAAAGCTGCCCTTTATAATGAACAGAAACGGTTTTCCCTTTTTCAGAAGCAGCACCTTCACCACGCTGAATAAACTGATAGCGCAATCCAGAAGCTGTTTTTTCAAAACCTGCAGCTACTTTTTCAAGTGCTTTTTCTTGTGCCTCATTAGCCTCACGTAATCGCTGCTCACGACTACCTTCAAAAACCCTAAACGTTTCTACCGCATTAAAGGCTATTGCTTCATCGCCAATACGTTCGATAACAAGAGATTCTATGAGATCGCCTTGAGCAACCTGATCGACCACGTCTTGACCTTCAACGACAAAACCAAAAACAGTATGTTTTCCATCTAACCAAGGAGTTTCGTTATGAGTTATAAAAAACTGACTCCCATTCGAGCCTGGACCAGCGTTTGCCATAGACAAAACTCCGGGTTTGTCATGTTTGAGCTCTGGGTGAAATTCATCGTCAAATTGATACCCTGGACCCCCAACGCCAGTTCCTTCTGGACAGCCACCTTGAATCATAAAGTTTTCTATGACACGGTGAAAAGTCAATCCATCGTAGTAAGGGTTCCCTTGTGCCTTGTGAGAATTCTCTAGATTCCCTTCAGCGAGGGCAACAAAATTACCTACAGTTCCTGGTGTTTCCTTGTGCGTTAAACGAATTTTGATTGATCCTTTTGGTGTTGTAAAGACAGCGAATATACCTTCTTTCATAAGTGCTTTTTAATGCCTGCGAAAATAGACATAAAAAGATTAGTTTGCCACCTCACTCATGAATTTAATTCTGAAAATACGCAAATCATCCTCTTCATACTCACCATCAAACTCTTCAACGGCTTCTTGTATGTCATTGTTTTCCGCTTCCATGAAGTATTCATGAAGTTCTTCTTGCTGTTCCTCATCAAAAAGATCATCGATAGCATATTGGATATTTACCTTGGTTCCAGAAAAAACAATGGTCTCCAATTGGTCGAGGAAATTAGGTAGTTCCATTCCTTTGGCATCTGCGATGTCACGAATAGGCAACTTCCTGTCAATATTTTGAATAATAAATAGTTTCAGTGCGGAATTTGCTCCAGTAGTTTTGATAACCAAATCCTCAGGTCTGGTGATGTCATTGTCATTGACATAGGAGTCAATTAAGGCAATAAAAGGTTTGCCAAATTTATTGGCTTTACCCTCGCCTACTCCGTGAATGTTTTTTAACTCTTCAATAGTGATGGGGTACTTTATAAGCATATCATTAATTGAAGACTCTTCAAAAACAGCATATGGAGGTACTTCGTATTTTTCAGCAACTTCTTTGCGAAGTTTCATTAGCATTTTCTGAAGCTTGGCCTCAAAAGATGTTGTTCTAGCAGGTGTGGCAACAGCAACGCTATTGTCATATAAATGATTTTCTGTCATTAAAAAGCTGTGCGGTTTCTTTAAGAAAGAAGCGCTTTTTTCATTTAGCTTAATTACACCATAGGTTTCAATTTCTTTTTTCAAATAACCTGCTACCAAAAGCTGTGACAGTAAGGCTTTCCAATAGGCTTGATCTTTGGCATTTCCAGCGCCAAAAAAAGAGTTTGATTGAATGCGATGTGACACTAAAATTGGCGTCTCTTTTCCGACCATGATATGTACCAACTCTTTAATCTTATACTGCTCGTTGGTGTCTTTAATGGTTTGAATGATAAGCGCCACTTCTTTTTGCGCCTCCACTCTTGGTTTGGGATTTCGAGCATTGTCGTCCATTTCAGCGCCTGCGCCGTTCACCGCATCAAATTCCTCTCCAAAATAGTGTAATATAAATTTACGTCTGGACATTGAAGTCTCGGCATAAGCGACCATTTCTTGCAACAATGCATAGCCAACCTCTTGTTCTGCAAGTGGCTTCCCAGCCATAAACTTCTCAAGCTTTTCGATGTCCTTGTAGGCATAAAAAGCCAAGCAATGACCTTCGCCTCCGTCTCTCCCAGCTCGACCTGTTTCTTGATAATAACTCTCTATACTTTTTGGAATATCGTGATGAATAACAAAACGAACGTCTGGCTTGTCTATTCCCATACCAAAAGCAATAGTTGCTACAATAACATCACAATCTTCTTTGAGAAAACTGTCTTGGTTGTGAACCCGTTGTTTGGTGTCTAAACCAGCGTGATACGGCAGGGCATTAACAGCGTTGACTTGTAGCATTTGGGCTAATTCTTCCACACGCTTGCGAGACAAACAATAGACAATGCCTGATTTACCTTTGTTCCCTTTAACAAAAGAGATAATATCACGATCCACTTGTTCTGTTTTTGGCCTTACCTCGTAGAACAAATTTGGTCTATTAAAGGAAGCCAAATAGGTAGTGGCGTCAGAAATATTAAGATTTTTGAGTATATCTTCTTGAACTTTGGGTGTTGCAGTTGCGGTTAAACCAATGATGGGTATGTTGTCACCTATGCGCTGCATGATGGCTTTAAGGTTGCGATATTCTGGTCTAAAATCGTGTCCCCACTCTGAGATACAATGGGCTTCATCAATGGCTAGGAAACTGATAGGAACAGTACGCAGAAAAGCAACATAATCTTCTTTTGTCAGTGATTCTGGTGCTACATATAAAAGTTTAGTAAGCCCAGAACTGATGTCTTGCTTGACAATTTCAACCTGTGTTTTACTCAAAGAGGAGTTTAAAACATGTGCTATACCGTCTTTTTTGGAAATTCCACGAATAGCATCAACTTGATTTTTCATTAGTGCTATGAGCGGGGAAACTACTATGGCTGTTCCATGCTGGACAAGCGCAGGCAATTGATAACACAGCGACTTACCGCCACCAGTAGGCATAATTACAAAGGTATTCTCTTTGTTAAGTACGCTTTTTATTACTTCTTCTTGTAATCCTCGGAACTCGTTAAAACCAAAAAAATTCTTTAACGCGGCTTTTAAATCAAGCGCTTTGCCATCGACCTGTAGCTTCATCGTGGGTTTTGTACATTTGTATTCACAATATACGTTAAAACTGTTTAAATATCAACAATAATTGAACAAATCCAACCACATATTAAAAGTTGCTGCTTCTGTAATAGAGCAGCAATCTGAAGCTATCTCAGGATTGGCTCCGCAACTTAACAACGATTTTGAACAAGTTGTCGATTGGGTTCATACGGGAACAGGGCGTTTGGTACTAACGGGTATTGGCAAAAGCGCCATTATCGGTATGAAAATTAGCGCCACCTTAAATTCCACTGGAACCAAAAGTATTTTTATGCACGCTGCTGATGCCATTCACGGGGATTTAGGCATGATAGAACAACAAGATATCGTACTGTGTTTATCGAAAAGTGGCACAAGTGCCGAAATAAAAACACTAGTTCCATTATTAAAAAATAGAGGTAACAAACTAATAGGTATGACCGCAAATTCCACTTCGTTTCTTGCTCAAAATGCAGATGCAATTTTACATGTTGGCATACCCAAGGAAGCCGACCAAAACAATCTAGCACCGACTACGAGCACCACAGCTCAGCTTGTTATGGGAGATGCACTGGCCATTTGTCTGATGGAGCTCAGCGGATTCAAGGCAGAAGATTTTGCTCGTTCCCATCCTGGAGGCGCGTTGGGCAAGGCGTTAAATATCCAATTAGGACACTTGCTTCAACCACACAAAAAGCCAGCAGTAACTCCTGATACGCCCATAAAAGCAGTTATTAGCGAGATCTCAACAAAGCTTGTTGGTGCAACAGCTGTAGTCCAAGACCAACAGGTAGTGGGTGTCATAACTGATGGAGATTTACGACGTATGATGCAATCTACTGATGATTTTTCAGCACTAAGTGCACGAGACATCATGGTTAAAAAACCCATTGTTTTAAGCAGTCAAACGCTTGCCAAAAAAGCATTAACTCTGATGCAAGAAAAAGAGATCAGTCAAATCATTGTGGAAGATGCCCAAGCTTATATGGGGATTGTGCATATTCACGACATCTTAAACGAAGGTATTTATTAGTGTATGGACAATAAAACCATGCCATTTCTTGATCATTTAGAAGAGTTGCGTTGGCACCTCATTCGCAGTATTTTAGCCATTGTCATTGCAGGTGGCGCTGCTTTTTTAGCCAAAGACTTTATTTTTGACGTCTTACTATTTGGGCCCAAGAAACAAGACTTTGTAACCTATAAATGGCTTTGTAGTGCTGCACAAGCATTAGGTTTCGACGAAGGTTTTTGCCTGGATGAGCTCCCTTTTAGAGTTCAAAGCAGAACTGTAGCGGGACAATTTTCGGCACATATCTGGACATCCATAACGGCTGGTTTTATTATCGCATTTCCATATGTGATTTATCAGGTGTGGAAGTTTATCAGCCCTGGAATGCTTAAGCCAGAACGCAGACAGGCTCGTGGATTTATCATAGTGTCTTCGTTATTGTTTTTCACGGGAGTATTGTTTGGCTATTTTGTTATTACACCGCTTTCCCTTCGCTTCTTGGGAACATACAGTGTCAGCAGTGAAATATTCAATGACTTTGACCTTAGCAGTTATACCGCATTGGTCCGTGCATCTGTACTGTCAGCTGGCTTTATTTTTGAGCTACCCATTTTGGTATACTTCCTCACTAAAATTGGCCTTATCACGCCTAGTTTGATGCGCAAATACCGTAAAATATCATTGGTGATTGTATTGACCCTGTCGGCTGTCATCACTCCGCCAGACATTGCTAGCCAAATTATTGTGGCCATTCCCATTATGATTTTATATGAAGTGAGTATCTTTATTTCGAAATCTGTTTACAAAAGAATTCAACGGGCACAAGAAAATTCCTAATACTACCACATGAAGCTACACGCTGAAAACATCACCAAAACCTATAGAGGTAGAAAAGTAGTAAACGACATATCCGTTACTGTAAATCAGGGTGAAATTGTGGGTTTACTCGGACCCAACGGGGCTGGAAAAACAACTTCATTCTATATGATTGTAGGGCTTATTAAACCTCTTAGCGGGCACATTTACTTGGAAGACACTGATATTACAAAATTCCCCATGTATAAGCGTGCGCAAAGTGGCATTGGTTATTTGGCACAAGAAGCATCTGTTTTTCGAAAACTCACGGTCGAACAAAACATAAAAAGTGTTTTGGAGTTGACCAAGTTGTCAAAACAGGAACAACATGACAGAACAGAAGCCTTGCTAGAGGAGTTTGGCCTAAATCATATTCGTAAAAATAGAGGAGATTTGTTATCTGGAGGAGAACGCAGAAGAACAGAAATTGCCCGTGCACTTGCTACAGACCCCAAATTTGTTCTCTTGGACGAGCCTTTTGCAGGTGTTGACCCCGTTGCCGTTGAGGATATTCAAAAAATTGTAGCCCACCTAAAGAAACGAAATATTGGCATCCTGATCACCGATCACAATGTGCAAGAAACCTTGGCCATTACAGACCGCACCTACCTTATGTTTGAGGGGAAAATTCTAAAAACGGGGACACCAGAGGAATTGGCACAAGACGAAATGGTTCGCAAAGTATATTTAGGTCAAAACTTCGAGCTACGAAAAAAGAAGCTTACGCTTTAAGTCGCATATACAATATGCCAAAAAATGCATAGGCAAGCACTGTTAACGACAATGCTTGTGATCGAAAAATCAACAAAACGGGAATAAATATCACCGCAAAAAGCCAAAAGAAATTTGAAGGCTTTCCATTTACGAACTTTTGACTGGGCAACATGATTTTTGATACCATTAAAAGGGTAAGCAATGCAACAACTACGGTAATAATTATTGGATTAATTTCAAAGGGAATAAAAGGGATACCCACAACAAACAAAGCAAATGCTGGGGTGGGCATACCCTGAAAATCAAGTTGACTTGACGGGGTAATGTTAAAACGGGCCAATCTAAAAATGGAAGCTAGAGTAACTACAAATGCTAAAATAGATAGCGGCACGAATTCATAAGGCAAAAAATCATTTAAGTACTTGTACATAAAATACCCAGGAACCAGTCCAAAGGAAATAACATCACAAAGTGAGTCGAGTTGCTTGCCAATTTCAGAGGAAACGAGAAAGGCCCTTGCCACTAAACCATCAATGCTATCTAAAAAAACACCTATCAATACCCACATAAGTGTTTTGTCATAATCGTTTTCGAACAAAGAAAGCAACGCCATACAACCAGAAAAGCCGTTGAGTAGCGTAAGCGTGTTTGGTAAAAATCTGATAATATTCATCAGTTAAGGTTTTGGTTAAGCAATACAAACCTACACAAAATTGTACATTAGCAAAATGCCTGTAAAAATCATACTGTCATTGTTGTTTGGTGTGCTGCTGGGTCTTTCATGGCCAACTGCTGGGTTCACCCCTTTAATTTTTGTAGCCCTGGTGCCCTTTTTATGGCTTATTGAACTTACAAAAAATGATGGCTTTTGGCGTTTTACTGCTCGTGTTTTTCTTGGTTTTTTGGTTTGGAATGTCATCACTACTTGGTGGCTTTGGAACGCTACAATTTTTGGGATGTTTTTTGCCATTGTTGTGAACAGCCTACTGATGACCACTGTTGTGCTTTTTTGGAGCCGAATTGACAGAAAACTAAGTAGAAAAGCGGGGTTCATATTCTTACCCCTTGCTTGGATTTGTTTTGAAAAACTACACTTGCATTGGGGTTTTTCTTGGCCTTGGCTAAACCTAGGTAATGGATTTGCAGTCAATCCTAATTGGGTGCAATGGTATGAATATACAGGGGTTTTTGGTGGCACACTGTGGATTTGGATGGTCAATATCTCATTTTATCACACATTGAAACATTATTGGGAAACCAAAAAACTCCACAAAAAATGGATTCGGCCACTTGCTTTGATTTTAATTCCGCTTGGCTTGTCCCTTCTTATTAAAAATCAATTTGAGCAAGACATATCGGAAAAACTAACCGTAACTTTAGTACAGCCGAATATTGACCCTTATACCGAAAAGTACAACCAAACAACCCAAGATCAATTTGCACTTCTATTGAAACAAACTGCTTCTGAGTTAGGTCAAAACCCTGATGTAATCATAACTCCTGAGACCTATTTTTCGGAAGGAGCTGGTATAAATTTAACCTATATTGAAGAGAGTAAGCTCTACCAAGACTTGCTTAATTATGCAAAGACTCACAACACCCAACTACTTAACGGCATACAATTTTATAAGACGTATGCTGAGGAAGACAAAACGAAAACGGCCAACAAACTCAATAATGGGATTTGGGCAGATTTTTACAACTCAGCATTTCTAACAGACACTACTGGAGTGAAGGTATATCATAAATCCAAATTAGTTGTAGGCGTCGAAACGCTACCATTTAGAAATATAATTGAACCGCTTTTGGGCAATGTCATGCTTGATTTTGGGGGTACTGTTTTAACAAGAGCTACCCAAGAAGAACGTGAAGCTTTTCCTTTGTATAGTGGGGTAAAAATAAGCCCTGTAATTTGCTATGAATCTGTTTATGGCGAGTTTGTCACGGGGTATGTTAGAAATGGGGCTCAAGTCTTGGCTATCATGACAAATGACGCTTGGTGGGGCGATACGCCTGGGCATAAACAACACTTGGCCTATGCACGCTTACGTGCCATTGAAACAAGAAGAGCGGTTGTTAGGTCGGCTAATACAGGGATTTCTGGATTTATTTCTCCCCTAGGGGAGGTAACGACAAAACTCCCTTATAATACCAAAGGTGTATTATCAGCAACAGTCTATCCACAAAAAAACATCACACTTTATGTTCGCTATGGAGATTATATATTCAGACTTGGCGGTTTTGTAGCTGGGTTGATGCTACTATTCTCATTTTCTCGTAGAAAAAACTGAACTATATTGAAAATGAGTGGTTTACATAAAATAAAATCCCGGCACATCACTAAAATGTGTACTTTTGCGTTGAATTGCTACTACTATGAAAATTTACACAAAAACTGGTGACAGGGGAGACACTTCATTGATAGGAGGTTACCGAGTTTCAAAGAGTGATCTTAGAATTGAATCCTACGGGACGGTAGATGAATTAAACTCTTGGCTGGGATTAATTGTTGAATACCTGCCGCAAGACCGTATTGAGGAAGTTCAACGCATTCAAAGCTTGCTGTTTTCAATGGGAGCGCAACTGGCGAGTAAGTCCAAAGAACAAAAAAGACCTTTTGCAGAAGTAAGCACAGATGACATAAAAACGCTGGAAACTTGTATAGACGAATACGAAGTATTGCTGCCAAGAATGACTCATTTTATTCTTCCTGGAGGTAATAAGGGAGCAGCCCAAGCCCACATAGCACGCTGCGTTTGTCGCAGGGCTGAGCGTATTGTAGTACAATTGAGCCGCATAGACTTTGTGGACGAGAAAGTACTGATCTATTTAAACCGATTATCGGACTATCTTTTTTGTTTGGCAAGAGCTTTGGCTATCTGGGACGGCAAGGATGAAATCAAGTGGATACCAAGTAAGTAAGTTTTTATTTGCATAACTGCAATAAAAATTTATTTTTGCAACTCCTTAAAAATAACTTCATGTACTGGACTTTAGAACTTGCATCGTATTTAAGTGACGCCCCATGGCCGGCAAATAAAGACGAACTTATCGATTATGCCATTAGAACAGGCGCTCCTCTTGAAGTGGTAGAGAATCTCCAATCCATTGAGGATGAAGGAGAAATCTATGAATCCATCCAAGAAATTTGGCCTGATTATCCTACGGACGAAGATTATCTTTGGAACGAGGACGAATACTAATTATTCGATCTCCCTTCGCTTTTTTTGCTTACTTTTGAATTCCTATATTCTTCTCTATGAGTGTACTTAGTGGTATTCTTAAAACATTTGTTGGTGATAAGGCCAAAAAAGACCTAAAAGGCCTTTATCCCTTGGTGGATAAGATTCATCAAGCTACAGCAACATTAAATGACTTAACTCACGACCAACTTCGCGATCAAACAACTACGTTTAAAAAAGAAATTACAGCTATACGCAAACCATTTTTTGACAAGATAGATGCCCTCAAGGCTACTATTGATCAAACGGTTGATGTTGACGAAAAGGAAAGTCACTACAACGAAATTGATACTCTCACTAAGCAATCGCATGAAGAAGTAGCAAATTATTTGGACGAGATACTCCCGCAAGCCTTCGCTGTAGTAAAGGAAACTGCCAAACGTTTTAAAGAAAACGAGTATTTAGAAGTTACCGCAAGCCCCTTTGATCTCAGCATATCAGCAACCAAATCAAACGTCAAAATCAAAGGCGAAAAAGCCATCTGGGCAAATGCGTGGGATGCTGCAGGAAAGTCCGTCACCTGGGACATGGTGCACTACGATGTACAATTGATTGGTGGAATTGCCTTACACCAAGGAAAGATTGCTGAAATGCAAACAGGTGAAGGAAAAACTTTGGTAGCTACCCTACCCGTTTACCTAAATGCCCTGTCAGAATCAGGTGTGCATTTGGTTACGGTAAATGATTATTTGGCCAAACGAGATAGTGCTTGGATGGCACCCATATTTGAGTTTCACGGAATGTCAGTAGACTGTATTGACTATCACAAACCTAACTCAGAAGCAAGGAGAAATGCTTACAAAGCAGATATCACCTATGGTACCAACAATGAATTTGGCTTTGATTACTTGCGAGATAACATGGCGCATTCCATGGATGATCTCGTGCAACGACCCCACAACTACGCCATTGTTGATGAGGTAGATTCTGTTCTGGTAGATGATGCCCGAACCCCCTTGATTATTTCTGGTCCTGTAGCCGATGGTGATCGACACGAATTTGATGCCTTGAAACCCAAAATATCAGCTTTGGTTGCAGAGCAACGCCAGCACCTAACCACGGTACTTGCACAAGCCAAGAAGCTCATAAGCGAAGGAGATGCGAAAGAAGGTGGTTTCCTATTGTTACGTGTATTCAGAGGGCTGCCGAAAAACAAAGCTTTAATCAAGTTTTTAAGTCAAGAGGGAATCCGTCAATTGCTACAAAAAACAGAAGGATTCTACATGCAAGACAACAACCGAGAGATGCCCAAAGTGGATGCCGATTTGTTGTTTGTTATTGATGAAAAAAACAACCAAATTGAGCTAACAGACAAAGGTGTTGAACAGCTTTCCAAAGAAGGTAACGATGCTGATTTCTTTGTATTGCCTGATCTCGGAAGTGCTATTTTAAGTATAGAGCAACAAGGAAAATCACCCGAAGAAGAAGCCAAAGAAAAAGATGCGCTTTTTAAAGAATACAGCATCAAAAGTGAACGTATTCACAGCATGAACCAATTGCTTAAGGCCTATACCCTATTTGAAAAGGATGTAGCCTACGTAGTGATGGAGAATCAGGTGAAAATTGTCGACGAACAAACAGGACGTATCATGGACGGTCGTCGCTATTCTGATGGCTTACACCAAGCTATTGAAGCAAAAGAAAACGTAAAGATCGAAGCTGCAACGCAAACCTTTGCCACCATTACACTTCAGAACTACTTCCGTATGTACCGAAAGCTTTCGGGCATGACAGGTACTGCAATAACTGAAGCAGGTGAGTTTTGGGAAATTTACAAGTTGGATGTGATTGAAATCCCAACCAACAGACCCATTGCACGAAAAGATGAAAATGACCTCATCTACAAGACAAAACGTGAAAAATACAACGCCGTCATTGATCATGTAACAGCACTTTCACAAGCTGGACGCCCAGTACTAATAGGCACCACTTCTGTTGAAATTTCTGAATTGCTAAGTCGCATGTTAAACATTCGAAAAGTAGCACACAACGTTCTTAACGCCAAACTTCACAAAAAAGAGGCTGATGTAGTCGCTGAAGCTGGAAACGCAGGCGTGGTTACGATTGCTACTAACATGGCTGGACGGGGAACAGATATAAAAATAAACGATGAAGTAAAAGCGGCTGGTGGTCTTGCCATCGTCGGTACAGAGCGACATGATTCAAGAAGGGTTGACCGACAGTTGCGTGGACGTGCAGGTCGTCAAGGAGATCCTGGAAGCTCTCAGTTCTATGTATCGCTAGAAGACAACTTGATGCGCTTATTTGGTTCAGAACGCATATCCAAAATGATGGATCGTATGGGACACAAAGAAGGTGAAGTGATTCAAGCAGGAATGATGACGCGATCAATTGAGCGTGCCCAAAAGAAAGTCGAAGAAAATAACTTTGGAATTCGAAAGCGTTTGCTAGAGTATGACGATGTAATGAATGCCCAACGTGAGGTAATCTATAAAAGACGCTACAATGCCCTTAACGGAGAGCGCTTGCAGGTAGATATTGCCAACATGCTGTATGATACTTGTGACCAAATATGTTCGGTCAATCTGGCAAATAAAGACTATAAGCAATTTGAGTTTGAATTAATTCGACTGTTTTCGCTTACAAGCCCAATCAGTGCTGCAGATTTTGAGAACCAAAACGAAACAGAACTCACCGAATTGGTATACCAAGCAGCATTGGCGCATTATCAACGAAAGATGGAGGAAAATGCAGCACGCGTTTTCCCAGTGATCAAAGACGTTTACAAGAACCCCAGCAATACATTTAAGCGGATTGTAGTGCCTTTCACAGACGGAGTTAAAACCCTAAACGTCGTAAGTGATTTGGAAAAATCCTTTGAAAGCGAAGGGAAAAACCTAATCCGTGATTTTGAAAAAAACATAAGTTTAGCCATTATTGATGAATCATGGAAAGATCATTTGCGTAAAATGGATGAGCTTAAGCAATCTGTTCAACTTGCTGTACACGAACAAAAAGACCCGTTACTTATTTACAAGTTTGAGTCTTTTGAGCTGTTTAGTGTATTTATGGATACCGTAAACCGAGATATTATTTCGTTTTTATTCAAGGGTGCATTACCCACACAAGATGCCAGTAACATTCGTGAGGCAAGAAGTGTACGCCGAAAAGAACGCGTAAATACCTCAAAAGAAGAAGTACTCAACCAGGACCAACAGGCCATGCGTCAAGCTTCGCAACAATCGGGACGGCCCGTTGCTGAAAAACAAGAGACCATAGTACGTGAGCGACCAAAAATTGGACGCAATGAACGTGTAAACATTCAGCACATTGTCAGTGGCGAGAAGAAAACAGTGAAATTTAAACAAGCAGAACCCCTACTCGACAAAGGGGAATGGGTGCTTATTCAAGACAGTTAAGATGGTGGTCTTAGTTGCCCCGATCCATCCTTTTAGAGGAGGCATAGCTGACACCTCTGCTGCCTTTGTAGAAAGTCTTGTGCAACAAGGCGAAGACGTTTGTGTTTTTTCCTTTACCACGCTCTATCCTAAATTATTATTTCCTGGAAAAACCCAGTACGCATCAGGGCAAAAGAAACTTGATTTTGCTACCATTCACACTATCAACACACTTAATCCGCTTAGTTGGTTACGTACAGCCAAACGCATCAGCGCGTTAAAACCCAAATTAGTCCTCTTTCGTTATTGGACTCCCTGGCTGGCGATGTGTTACGCTACCATCGCAAAAAAAATTAACGCGCCAAAAGTGGCTTGGATAGACAATGCCTTGCCCCACGAGCGTAAAACAGCAGACAAATTTCTACTCAATACGTTTTTAGGAAGTGTAGACAAAATCTTGTGTATGTCAGCTTCCGTAACAACTGAACTAAAGAAGCACACAAAAAAAGAACTAATAACTTCTTTTCATCCTGTTGACCTTGACCTCCCAAAGGCTATTTCACAAGAAGTTGCCCAAGAAAAATTGGCCTTAGACCCAAGTTTGAACTACCTGTTGTTTTTTGGCTTAATACGTCCTTACAAAGGGTTGGATTTGCTAATAAAATCGTTACCACAATTGCGACACACCAAACCCAACGCAAGACTTTTGGTTGTAGGTGAACCCTATGAATCCATGCGAAAATATCGTGAATTGACGGCATCGTTAAACGTAGATGATCTTGTGTTTTTCCACGATCGCTTTGTGCCTACTGCGGAAATACCTCTGTGGTTTGGTGCCTGCGACTGGGTTGTTCAACCCTATAAATCAGCAACACAAAGTGGCATAACCCCTATGGCTATCCACTATACCAAACCTTGCATAGTGACCAATGTAGGTAGCCTTTCTGATGGTATTTCAGAAAAAACAGGGCTTGTTTGTGAACCCAATCCCACTGCCCTGTCTCAGATGATAACAAAGGGATTGACTGAAAATAAATTGTTTAGCGATACAAAAGCCTACGAATCGCTGCAAGAAAAAAGAAGCTGGAATGCTTTTTGCAAGGAGTTTATCAAAACATTTATAAAAATATAAACCTATGCCTGCTGCTTATCTATCGTTACTTGCTGCATTTCAATTGCTTTCATGTTCTTTTTCAGCACCAAAACCTGTTGATAATACGAAACCAGTGGCTACGAGCGAATACAGCGTTCCACAAGGACATGAAGTAGCTTATTTTGCTTCTGGATGCTTCTGGTGTGTCGAAGCCGTCTTTGAGCAAGTTACGGGCGTTCACGAGGCCATATCGGGCTATGCAGGTGGAACGACCAAAAACCCCACTTACAATCAGGTAGTTACAGGAAGAACTGGGCATGCAGAGACTACAAAAGTAGTTTATGACAAAGAGGTCGTATCGTTTGAAACTTTAGTTACTGTATTTTTTGGTTCGCATGACCCCACTACGCTCAACCGTCAAGGGCCAGATAGAGGGACGCATTATCGGTCCATAGCTTTTTACAAAACGGCAGAAGAAAAAGAAGTTATAGAAAAAAGTATTCAACACTTAACAATCGCCAAACGCTACCCAGATCCTATTGTTACTGAAGTAAAAAAGTTTGAAGTATTTTATCAAGCTGAAGACTACCATCAAGACTACGAAAAGAACAATCCTAACAATCCCTACATAAAAGCTGTATCCAAACCTCGTGTGAGTGCCTTTTTGCAAAATTATCCCGAGTTGATTAAATCGGATTTGGAATAAAGCGCAAGTACAGCTTAGCGAAGAGCCACCCACCCAGAATACCAAAACAGGTTCCACTGATGACATCAAGCGGATAATGCACGCCTATATAAATGCGGCTGTAAGCAACCAAGGCTGCTACCAGAAATAGCCACCGGAGCCATTTTAAATGTCGTGCGAAAAGCACCACAAAGAAAGTAGCCATAGCGAAAGAATTTGAAGCATGTCCAGAAAAATATCCATACTTCCCCCCACAGCCTGGTTTAACCTGACGCATGATGTCAGTTAGCCCAACCTCATGACAAGGGCGCAAACGTTTAAACCCGTCTTTAAAGAGATTGGTTATTTGGTCCGTAAAAGTAATAAGCAGTGCTATGGTCAATAGCATCCATAGTGTGTTTTTCCAACCTAGCCGTTTGCTCATAACAGCAGTAAGTATGGCATAAAATCCTATGGTATATCGTTTGTTTGTGACTGTCATCCAGAAGGCATCAAAAGATTCGGAGCCCAGACCGTTAAGCCATAAAAAGAGTTCTTGATCCCAAAGCAGTAACAAGTCCATCAATCGGTATATTTATTTACTTCGTTGTCATAGAATTCAGTTGCGCGCTCAATCCACAAAGCAACTTCTTCTGTAGCGCTTTCTTTGTCCTCTTTGGCAAAGGTTTCCCACCATTCGAGTTCGTCATTGGCCAAGTTTAGTATAAAGCGTGGAAACTGTGTGTGTACTACAAAAACAGCATCGGGGTGTTCTGCATTATCTGCAAGTAAAAATGTTGGAATAGTATCAGCCATACGTACGTATTAGTTTATTAGATAAGTACCTAAAGCGAAGATACAACAACAATGAAGATACCACCAGGCCAAGGCATAGACCAATCCACACACCTCTTGCGCCCATATTTGCTTCTATACTCAAGTAAAGCATTATGGGCACACCTATTAGCCCATATGCCAAAAAGGTAATCCAAGTGGGGATACGAACGTCCTGTAAGCCCCTTAAACTCCCCAAAGCGACCACTTGGGCGCCATCAAAAATTTGAAAAAAGGCAGCTATAAACAACAGTGATCCTGCCAGTTCAGCAACTGCAAATGTGTCTAAACCGGTAGTTGAGTCAAGATATAACCATGGAAGCCATTCGTTAAAAGCAACAAAGAACCCTGCAAAAACAACATCCAACAGCAGTGTGAGCAAGAACACAGATAAAGCTATGCGTTTCAATTCACCAAAAGCCCTAAAGCCCTTTTGGTTTCCTACACGAATGGTTGCTGCTACACTCAGTCCCATAGCCACCATAAAGGTCATGGAAGAAAGGTTGAGCGCAATCTGATTGGCTGCTTGGGCGTCCTTGCTCAAAAATCCACATACCCAGATGGCAAAAGTAAAAAAACTGACCTCGAAAAACATTTGAAGAGATGAAGGCAAGCCCAATTGCAACAATTGATTTAATTCTTTTTTATACAGTCGTTTGGGAACCAACTGCCGTAGGATTGCGGTTGTTCTGGGATCGCGATAGAGTAATATGACTACAAAAACCAACATGGTCACTCTGGAAGCTAAAGTACCCACTGCTGCCCCTGTAACACCCCATTTTGGAAATATCCATATCCCAAAAATGAGCACGTAATTGATTATGACATTTACGACATTAGCCAGTACCGTAGCATACATAGAATAACGGGTAAGCGACATACCGTCTGAAAACTGCTTAAATGCTTGAAAAATAACAAGAGGCAATAAGGAAACAGCCACCCAGTTTAAGTAGGGAAAAGCCAATGCAACAACCTCAGGCTCTTGTCCCATTTGGAACAACAGCGGCTTGGCGATATAAACACCTAGAAAAAGAACGACACCTAGAATGATACAAAGGCGCAACCCCTCATGCAATACCTTTTGTAGGGCATAGGCGTTTTGTTCGGCATCAGCTTCGGCAATAAGCGGTGTAATCGCTGTTGAGAAACCAATACCGATGGACATCGCGATAAAAACAAAACTGTTACCTAGAGAAATAGCTGCCAATTCGGTAGTTCCCAATTGCCCCACCATGATATTATCAACAAATTGCACCAACGTGTGCCCTACCATACCTAACATTACAGGCCAGGCCAAGCGTAGGTTAGTTTTAAATTCTTTGGTGTATTGTTGGAGCATTATTGAGGTTGTTAACGCGCAAAAGTATTGTCAGATGGTACAGCCAACCCATACGTATCGTATAAATATATGAGCGAAGTCATGGTTGCTGCACCAAGCTCAAGTTCTCTCTTGTTTACGGCGTCAAAGTTGTCATTTTCAGCATGATGGTGATCAAAATAGCGCTGGGAGTCAGGACGAAGACCCGCCAATACATTGTATTTGTTTTTTAGAGGTCTGATGTCAGCACCGCTTCCACCCTGTTCAAAATAGTGAATTAAGTACGGCTTAAACAGAGGTTTCCAGGACTCAATTTGTGCAAATTCCGCATCTGAGCAATTAAATGAAAAACCACGCGGTGTAAAACCGCCTGCATCAGATTCAAGAGCAAAAATATGCCGTTCTCCTGTCAACAGTGCATTATCGGCGTAGGCATTCCCGCCTCTAAGTCCGTTTTCCTCATTCATAAACAAAACGACTCGTATGGTACGATTTGGTTTATAACCCGTGGCTTTAAACAAGCGCAATACCTCCATAGACTGTACCACTCCTGCCCCATCGTCGTGAGCACCATCACCTAAATCCCAAGAATCCAAGTGGCCGCCTACTACAATAATTTCATTTGGAAATTCACTTCCTGTAATCTCGCCAATAACATTATGTGACCAGACATCGGGGTAGGTTTTGCATTGTTGACGAAATAAGAATTTTAGGTTGGGCTCAAGTTTCAAAAGCTTACTTAATTTTTCAGCTGCATTGGTGCTTATGGCAGCGGCAGGTATGCGTTTAGACACGTCTTGATCTCCATAGCTCATGGCCCCTGTATGTGGAAGGTCGTCCAAGCGTAAATTCATTGATCGAACTATAACTCCAACAGCGCCGTATGCACTGGCTTCTTTAGCTCCACTATAACGTTGATCCACACAACCTGAATATGCCTGAAAAGTACTTATGAGATCAGCTTGCATGGGACGATTAAAGAAAACTATTTTTCCTTCAATTTGTTCCCTACCCAACGCTTTGAGCTCCTCAATACCTTGTACTTCAACAACGAAAGCCTTCAGTCCAACAGATGGTGTCGCAACAGAACCACCAAGGGCAGTTATGGGCACATTAAAGGTAACGCCGGGAGCTGTTTCTATAAGCGCAAACTCTTTTGAACCCCTTACCCACTTGGGAACTTTAACGGGTTGCAAATAAACACGATCAAGGCCTAAAGCGTCTAATGCTGCTTTGGTCCAAGCCACGGCACGCTCTGCACCCAACGATCCAGACAAACGACTGCCTATGCGATTGGTCAAATAATCTAGCCATTCGTAAGCTTGTCCATTCAACAATGAAGTGTCAAAAAATGTTTTGAGTTGTTCCTTATCAGAGGGATTTGGTTGGGCATGTAGCGCAACACTTAAAAAGAGAAAAAAGATAATTCTTAACATCGGTGAAATTTATGAAAGAGTATATGTTGATACATCTTGCGCGGATATTTGATGGCCGCCCAAAATATGTAATCGCTCGATAAAATTACGCAATTGCCTAATATTCCCAGTCCAATCCATTTTTTGCAGCGCAACAACAGCCTCAGGAAGAAGTTCCTTTTTTGGTGTTAAAAGGGATAAGAAATGATCTGCCAAAAGAGGAATATCATCTCTTCTGTTGTTCAGTGCAGGCACATGAATTTCTATCACAGCCAACCGATGGTATAAATCTTCACGAAAGCGATTTTGAGCAATCTCTTCTTTAATGTTTTTGTTGGTAGCTGCAATAACACGAACGTCCACCGCAATGGTTTTTGCGCTTCCTACCCGTTGAATTTTATGTTCTTCCAAGGCGCGCAAGACTTTGGCTTGTGCAGCAAGACTCATGTCTCCTATTTCATCTAAAAACAGCGTACCGCCTTGTGCCTGTTCAAAAGTCCCTTTGCGATCTTTGTGTGCAGAAGTAAATGCGCCTTTTATATGCCCAAAAAGTTCACTTTCTATTAGTTCTGTGGGAATTGCAGCACAATTCACCTCTACAAAAGGGGCACTGGCACGATTACTTTTAAAGTGCAATGCGCGTGCAACCAATTCTTTACCACTGCCATTTGGGCCTTGAATCATTACCCGAGCCATGGTTGGCGCTACTTTTTCAACCATGTTGTGAATGTTTTGAATGGCTTCTGAATTTCCAATCATCGTATACTGCTTAGGAACCGCAATACTTTTGACCTTTTTGTTCGAGGAAGTATCTCGTTGAAGCGCAGCATTGACTGTCTGTAGCAGATGGTTTAAGTCAGGTGGTTTTGATATATAATCATACGCACCCATACGCATCGCCTTTACGGCAGTTTCTAAATCCCCATGACCTGATATCATCACTACTGCTGATTGTGGGGATACATTTTGAATATGCTCCAGCACCTCAATTCCATCCTTTTTAGGCATTTTAATGTCACATAAAATAAGGTCATATGTCTGGGTATCCACCATTGATATGGCCTCTACACCGTCGGCAGCCTCACTTACGTTGATGTTTTTATCAACATCTATAAGTATCTTATGCAATACACGACGAATATTTGCCTCGTCCTCTACAATTAAAATTTGTGCCATTTAGTTGGATGTATGTATCACGCGTTGCGGGAAAGGTATCTCTATGTCATTAATTCTCAATGCTTTTTCAATCGCAAACCTAATATCAGACTTAATCATAGCGCCTTTGAATGCGTTTTCTGTAAATACAATCAAGGTGAAATCTAGACTGCTGTCTCCAAAATCTTGAAACAGTAGTATGGGATCTTTTTTCTTTGTTGCATCGGGGTGCTGTGTCGCAATTTCCAACACTACTTTCTTGAATTTTTCCACGTCAGTGCCATAAGCCACACCCACATTTATAGATTCCCCAGTGACTTTATCGTTCTCCGTCCAATTAAAAAGTGTTGTGGTCAAATACTTGTGGTTGGGAATGACCAGTACCTTGTTGTCACGCGTAACAGCTCTCGTGGTACGCAGTGTTATATTCTCAACACGTCCAACCTTTCCATCAAGCTCAATAATATCGCCTACGTGAACGGTTTGATCTATTAAAATAAAGATACCCGAAATGATATCTTGAAAAAAGGTCTGCAAGGCAAAACCAACACCTACCAATAGGGCAGCTGATGCGGCTAGAAGTGCGTTTAGGTTGACACCTGCATTTTGCAAAGCAAGCAATACAATTACCGTATAAAGCGAGTAGTTAAAGAATGAAAAGACAGGTTTGAATTTTCCTTTGCGTTCATCAGATAATTTGCGGGTTAGTATTTTGCGCACAAAACGCATGGTAAAGTATAAGGCAATGATCAGTAAAACCATAACCAAAAAAGAACCAACACTCATTTGAGCATCGCCTATACCAATATTATATTGAAAGATTGATTTGATTTTTTTCATACTCTAATATAGACAAAATACTTGCTAAAAAAAGAAAACCCACCCTCAAAAAGAGGATGGGAAAAAATTGCTATGAAAAAGAAAAATAACTATAGATAAATCTATCGTCAGTCCAAATATATAAACTTTATGAATACAAAACCCACAAAATCATGAAAACATGTCTTTTACCTTATCAAAAAACGATTTATGACTTGATTTTGGGCTGGGTTTAAAATTGTCGTGTGTGGCCTGTTGCTCAAAAAACTGTTTTTGTTCTTTTGTCAGCTGCTCAGGTGTCCATACATTGACATGAACCAACATATCGCCTGTGCCATAGTGGTTAAGACTCGGGATGCCTTTGCCTTTCAAGCGTAAGATTTTACCTGACTGTATTCCAGACTCTAATTTGATACGCACAGAACCACCGACTGTATCAATTTCTTTGTAGGTACCCAATACGGCTTCAGATAAGGAAATATACAAATCAAAATGAAGGTTGTTCCCCTCACGCGTAAGCGTAGGGTGGTCTTTTACGGAGATTTGTACGATCATATCTCCAGAAATTCCTTGTCCGGGTGCTTCATTTCCTTTTCCAGAAACTTTGAGCTGCATGCCGTCCTCAACACCTGCGGGGATTTTAATAGATACCGTTTCCTCTTCTGATATCATACCGTAACTGTCGGCTCCTGAAGGCCGATGACGAAGAGTTTGTCCAGCACCATTACAAGCAGAACATGTTGTGGCAGATTGCATACGACCCAATATGGTATTGGTAATACGCATGGTTTGCCCTGAACCTTGACAGGTTTTACAAGTCGCATAACTAACACCGGGTGCTTGTTTTTTGCGCTTTACTTTAATTTTTTTCTCGACACCAAGTACCATATCTTCAAGAGTTAAGCTTACCTTAACACGAAGGTTGGTTCCCTTGGTTCTGCGCTGTCCGCCTCCGCCAAAGCCACCAAAGCCACCACCAAAAGCACTACCAAAAATATCCCCAAACTGACTGAAGATATCGTCCATGTTCATACCGCCACCACCAAAGCCTTGGTTGCCATCAAATGCGGCATGACCGTAATTGTCATATTTGGCACGTTTTTGTTCATCGCCGAGCACTTCATATGCTTCTGCTGCTGCTTTAAATTTCTTTTCAGCTTCTGCATCCCCAGGGTTTTTATCGGGGTGATGGGCAATCGCTTTTTTTCGATAAGCCTTTTTAATTTCAGCAGCTGAAGCAGACTTGCTGACGCCTAGTATGTCGTAATAATCTTCTTTCATAGCTATTGTGCCACCACTACCTTGGGGTAGCGGATAATTAAATCGCCCAGTTTATATCCAGAAGCTACAACATCAATGATGCTACCTTTTGGGTGATCATCTGAAGCAGGCAACTGGGTTATGGCTTCGTGAAGTTCAGCGTCAAAAACTGCCTTGGGCTCAATCTCCATCTTGGTTAGTCCTTGCTGTTTTAAGGTGTCAAAGAATTTGTTGTAAATAAGTTGAATACCTTTGAGCTTATCATCTGCTTTATCCAGTTCAGAAAGCGCACGCTCAAAATCGTCTAAAATAGGCAGCAGTGCAACCATAACCTCTTGTGAAGCTGTTTTGAACAGCTCGATCCGTTCTTTGGCTGTGCGTTTTTTATAGTTTTCAAACTCGGCAAATAAACGTAAAAACTTATTTTTCTCCGCTTCTAAAGCTTCTTGGGCTTCAAGAAGGTCGTTGCGCTCAACAACGGGTTCTTGTGCCTCTTGCTTTGCTTCTTTTTGTGCTGTTTTTTTTTCATTTTTGGCAGCCATAATCGTTTTTATAGTAAGTGGCAAAAGTACTGCCAAAAAAACTTCTATGTCAAAATGACACTACTTTTTTGAATTTAGTGGTAATAAATCTTCAAGGGCCTCTTGAATTGTAGGGAAAACAAAAGAAAATCCTTGTTCTTGTACGTGGGCACTGGAAACACGAATACTGTCAAAAAGTATGCTTGCCATTTTCCCCATGGCCAACTTTATTAAAAAAGCCGGAATACCAGGCAGCCATTGGGGCATTTTGTATTGCCTTGAAATAGCCTTAACCAACTGTTTTTGAGTCACCGGATTTGGCGACACAGCATTATAGGTTCCGGGATGATTCATAGCGAATATAAATAAATGAGCCAAGTCTTGTATGTGAATCCAAGACTGCCATTGCTTTCCAGAACCAAACCAGGCGCCCAAACCAAATGAGGCGGGTGTTGCTAATGGGATTAGTGCGCCTCCAGAACGTGCCAAGACCAAGCCAATTCTGATTATACTGATATGTCTAACCAAAGGGGCAATTGCTTGTACTTGCTGTTCCCAAGCAGCCACAATCTCACCAGTGAAGGAATCCGCAACTTTGGTTTCATTTTCGCTGTAGGTTTTATCAAACGCTGAAGGATAAAGACCAACAGCGGATGCACTTATAAAATGTGAAACGCTGTGATCAGGGTTGTTTTTGAGTGCATTTTGAATGAGCCGAGTTCCGTTCACGCGGCTGTCAAAAATGGCTTTTTTATTTTTTTTTGTCCAACGCTGATTTATTTTAGCGCCTGCCAGGCTGATGATTACGTCAACTCCATCTAGTACTTTTGCGTCTAAAATACCCTTGCTAGGACTCCAATAGTGTGTTTTAATACGGGCTGAAACAGGATTTGAATGCTTGCTTGTAGAGAGTGTTGAAATGCGATAATCCCTTTGTTCCAAGGCATATATGAGCGATCTACCAACCAATCCACTAGCACCTGTTATGAGAATATGCATCTTTTTTTTGGTAAATTTAAGCTACCTAGAATTGTGCACCCAAGATTTTTATACTTTTGTTGTGTGAACGCAACAATACACATAACACGCTCAACAGCATCTAGGATAGATAGCGTTGATTTTAGCAATCTTGCATTCGGATCTACTTTTTCGGACCATATGTTTGTTTGCGACTACCGTGACGGACAGTGGCAGACCCCAGAAATTGTACCTTATGCACCCATGGAACTTTCTCCTGCTGCAAGTGTTTTACACTACGGTCAAGCTGTATTTGAGGGCATGAAAGCATTCAAAGATGACGAGGGCAGTGTTTGGTTGTTTAGACCTGATCAGAACGCAAAACGCATTAATAAGTCTGCCGAACGTCTTGCGATACCACAATTTCCAGAAGCCCTTTTTCTAGATGGCATGAAACAGCTTATTACAATTGACAAAGCTTGGGTAAAAGCAGGAAAAGGAAACTCCTTGTATTTGAGGCCATTTGTTTTTGCTTCTCAAGCAGGGGTTCAAGCATCTGCTGCAACCGAATATCGTTTTATGACTATATGCGCACCTGTTAGCAGTTATTATGGTGGTGAGGTTCGTGTAAAAATAGCAGATCATTACAGCCGTGCCCCTCAAGGCGGCACAGGCTATGCCAAGGCAGCTGGAAACTATGGAGGTCAGTTCTACCCTACCCAATTGGCAAAAAGCGAAGGGTACCAACAAGTAATATGGACTGATGCTGCCACCCACGAATATATCGAAGAAGCTGGTACCATGAATTTATTCTTTCGCATTGGTGATACCCTAATTACGGCGCCAACAAGCGACAGCATTTTAGATGGTGTTACAAGAAAGAGTATTTTGGATTTAGCAAAGCATTTAGGATTAAAAACAGAAGTGCGCATGCTCCGTGTTGCTGAACTTATTGAAGCATCAAAAACGGGTACACTACTTGAGATTTTTGGTAGTGGTACGGCCGTAGTAGTCCAAACCATTAATGGTTTTGGCTATAAAGGAGAAAAATTTGAAACCCCACTGCCAGAAAATAGCTTTGCCCTAATGTTAAAGGAAAAATTGATGGACATACAGTATAACTATGCTGAAGATCCATTTCATTGGCGCTATAAAGTTTGTGACTAGTCTAAAAACTGCTTTAAATCAGGACGCCTGTAATTAGGTCCCTTCATTACCTTACCATCTTCCCTGTAGATAGGCTTGCCGTCTACACCAAGTTTGCTCATGTTACTGTCCTGGATTTCTGCAAAGACATCTTCAATTATGTGTTGCATGCCGTGTGTGAGTATGGTGCCACATAATATATAGAGCATGTCGCCAAGGGCATCGGCCACCTCAACCAAGTCATTGTTATTTGCTGCTTCAAGGTATTCTTCGTTCTCCTCTGCCATCAATCTGTGGCGTAAGTTTAATATGTCTGTAGCTGTTGTAGCTGTTGGTTTTTGAGCGACTCCTACGCCAAAGGCTTTGTGAAATGCCGCTACTGCATCAAGTTGGTCTTGCATTTTTTTATAGTTTCGCTAAAAATAACACTATGTTCAGCACCGGTCAATTGATTTTTGCCCTTTTTTTTATTGTAGGCTTCACTTTCGTCATTATATATAGCTACAAAAAGGACAAACAAAAAAGCAAACAATATTTTAAAGGAAGTTTTTGGGTGTTGATTGGCTTTTTGATTTTTATTAGCTTACTAGTAGGTCTTAAAAGCATCGTGTAGCATGAATATGATTTCTTTTTTACTCGTTTTTCTAGGTGGTGGGCTCGGAAGCCTTTTTAGATATACTATCGGGCTCTTACTAAAACCCATATCTCCTCAGCTACCTTTGGCAACACTTATCGCAAATGCAATAGGATGTTTGTTTTTGGGCTTACTTATGGGTTTTCTTAGTACAAAGTCATGTGTATCCAGTACGCAGCATATGTTATTGGCTGTTGGCTTTTGCGGTGGACTGACTACCTTTTCCACGTTTACATTAGAGAACATGCGCTTTATTGAGCAAGGCCAATTTTTCAACTTCTTTATTTACAGTATTGGCACTTTTATACTAGGAATGGCCTGTATTTATGCTGGAATGTTATTGCACAAGCAGTTTTAGCAGTATTATTAATAAAATAAGTGTTTAAATATTACTATACCCCTATTTTAATTGGGTGTATATTCTTTTATTTACAAATATCGTCACTTACCCCCCCTAATTTAGTGGGGGTAAGTGGTATTTAATATACTTTTGGCTCATTATTAATTCAAAATAAATAATTAACTAAACATTACATTATGAAAAATAATTTATCATCTATTTTAACGCTTTCAGCACTTGTAGCTTTTCTAGTATTCGGAGGAATGACTAGTGCACAAGCGCAAGAGGAGCCAACATTCAGTGTTTCTGGTACAGTTGACTCTTATTATAGGAGTAGTGAATACGCTCCTGGCACTTCTTTTGCTAACCTAAACGGCTTTTCGCTTGGTATGGCAAACATTGTTCTTTCTTATGAAGGAGAGAAATCAGGTTTTGTTGCTGATTTGGTGTACGGACCAAGAGGTGCAGATGCCGTTTTTGGTTCTACAGGATCTTCAAGTATTGTTAACCAATTATATGTATACTATAACGTAAGCGACAGCTTCACGTTGACACTGGGTAACTTCAACACTTTCTTAGGATATGAAGTAATATCCCCTGCTGCTAACTTTAACTACTCGACTTCTTACATGTTCTCATACGGGCCTTTCTCACACACAGGTTTAAAAGCTGATATTGCGCTTTCTGATGATGTTTCGCTAATGCTTGGTGTACTCAATACTACAGATGCGACAGAATCTCAACCCGCGGGTGACGACTATATGTTTGGTGCTCAATTGGGTCTATACGGACAATACATTAACTTATTGACTGGACAAGGTGCTACTCAAATCGATTTTACAGGAGGTCTTGATATTTCAGATAGCTTCTTCTTAGGCGTAAACGCAACTTCTTACGAGGATGATGCTATTGAATTCTCTGGTGTTGCACTTTATCCACAAGTTGCTTTGTCTGACACATTCACCCTTGGCGGAAGATTTGAAGCTTTTACTGAAAATGGTGCATTAGGTGCTTTTGGTGATGGCGACAACACTTCTATCACACTTACTGGAAGCTTTACGTCTGGAAATATGACTATTAAGCCAGAATTTAGAGTTGACACTGCGTCAGACGCATACTACATGGATGCTGACGGAGCAACGGATAGCCTATCATCATTCGTATTGGCAGCTATTTATTCTTTCTAGTTAAATTTTAATCACAAAAATTTAAGATATGTCATTATTAACTACAATACCAAACATCATTACGTCTGCAGTAGCTGTTGACGCAAATGAAGACTTTACAATATTGTGGATTCTTTTATCTGGTATTCTTGTTTTCTTCATGCAAGCAGGATTTACCCTAGTAGAATCTGGATTAACACGTGCTAAAAACGCAGCTAACATTGCCATGAAAAATTTCATGGATATCAGCGTAGGAACGATTAGTTTCTGGGCGCTAGGCTACGGGCTTATGTACGGAACTAAGGATGCGTCTGGTTTCCTTTCTATCAGCGATATATGGATGAATCCAGGAGCTGGTGCTCACGATGTATTCTTCCAAACGGTTTTTGCTGCAACTGCAGCCACGATCGTATCTGGAGCTGTTGCAGGTAGAACTAAATACAGCACTTACATTATATTCACATTATTCTTAACTGCTTTCATTTACCCTATTTCTGGTGGATGGCAGTGGTACGGAGACGGTGCTTGGTTAGCTGATCTAGGCTTCATCGACTTCGCAGGATCTTCAATTGTTCACTCTGTTGGTGGATGGGCGGCTTTGTGTGCTGCATGGATGGTAGGTCCAAGAATTGGAAAATATAAAGATGGAAAAGTCAATGCTATACCTGGAAGCAACCTTTTGCTAGGAACTTTAGGTGTATTTATCCTTTGGTTAGGATGGTTTGGTTTCAACGGCGGTTCTCAACTAGCTTGGGGAGGTGACGACTCAATTGCTGCTTCAGCTGTGGTTATGGTTACCAACATTGCTGCTGCTGCTGGTGCACTTGGCGCATTGTTTACATCTTGGCTATACCTTGGAAAACCTAGTTTATCTCAAACATTAAACGGCGCAATCGCTGGTTTAGTAGCCATTACTGCAGGTTGTGGTAATATGACCATGACTGGTGGATTCTTCGCTGGTTTAGTTGGTGGTATTATTGTGGTATTCTCCATTGAGTTTATTGAGAAAAAACTTAAGATTGATGATGCTATTGGAGCTGCTTCTGCACACGGTGTAGTTGGTGCTTGGGGTACGCTCGTTATAGGTCTTTGGGGCGTTGATGGCGCAACTGGAATCGGCTTATTAAACGGCGGCGGTGCTTCTGTTCTAGGAGTACAAGCGATTGGAGTTGCTGCATACGGTGCCTGGGCGGTTATCACTTCCTTAATTGTACTGTACGTACTTAAAGTGACTATCGGCCTACGTGTTTCTGAAGAAGACGAGTTAAAAGGTCTAGATATGGCAGAACACGGAGAGCTTGCTTTCAACAGCGATCTAAATCCATAAAAACATTTAAACTTAATTTAGTTAGTATTTTGTTATAATTAGGTAGTTTTTTAATGTGAAAGGGATTGAGTCTACTCAATCCCTTTTTTTTGTTTATACTTGCGCCTTAATTATTTAAATAATGAAAAAAATAGAAGCACTCATCCGAAAAACGCAGTTTGAGGATGTAAAAAACAAACTCCACGAAGCAGGAGTTACATTTTTCAGTTATTGGGATGTAACTGGTCTTGGGAATGAAAACAAAGGGCGTGTATATAGAGGAGTATCCTATAGTACTTCCGCTATTGAACGCAGAATGCTCTCAATAGTTGTCAATGACGACTTTGTTGAGCCGGCTGTACAGGCCATAATTGAAGCTGGTGGAACGGGAAACATTGGCGATGGAAAAATATTTGTTCTCCCCGTTGAGGAAGCCTACCGCATTAGAACGGGCGAAAAAGGCGGAGATACTTTAAACTAAACAAACATTAATGGATACTGCACTATTTACTGCAAACAATGTATGGATGATGATCTGTACAGCACTCGTATTTTTTATGCACATGGGCTTCTCGTTACTCGAAGCTGGGCTTACACGTCAAAAAAACACCGTTAACATTTTATTCAAAAACTTTTTTGTTATTACCGCTGGGCTACTGCTGTATGCGCTCGCTGGTTTTAACCTTATGTATCCCGGTTTTGAAGAAGGAGCTACTGGCTTCTTTAAATTTGCTGGGTGGGGTATTGCTCCTCCTGAAGGAGGCATGACCGCTGCTTATGCAAGTGGTGGTTATACTTGGTGGACAGATTTCTTGTTTCAAGGGATGTTTGCTGCCACTGCTGCTACCATCATTTCTGGAGCTGTTGCAGAACGCATCAAGCTAGAAGCCTTTTTTGTAATAGCCATATTATATGTTGGAATTGTTTACCCTATCGTAGGTTCATGGCAATGGGGAGGCGGATTTCTATCCAATTGGGGGTTTTATGACTTTGCCGGTTCAACGCTAGTGCACTCTGTGGGAGGATGGGCAGCGCTTATCACCATATACTTTTTGGGGGCGCGTATAGGCAAATACAGCGCCGATGGAACTTCAAACCCAATCTTTGGTCACAATATGCCTTTAGCGGCTGGGGGTGTACTTATCCTCTGGTTAGGTTGGTTTGGCTTTAATGGCGGCTCTGTATTATCTGCTGATCCTGCAACCACTTCATTGGTACTTGTTACTACAAGTTTAGCAGCAGCAGCAGGTGGGATTGTAGCTTCAATATTTTCACACATACTTTACAAAAACTACGATTTAACCATGTTTATGAATGGTGTTCTTGGTGGATTAGTTGCCATCACAGCTGGCGCAGATCAAATGTCGACAGGAGAAGCCATGATCATTGGGGCTATTGGCGGTATTATTGTTGTACTTGCCATCGCGTTGCTTGAAAAACTAAAATTAGATGACCCCGTTGGCGCTATTGCCGTTCACCTTTTTGCAGGAATGTGGGGAACGCTTGCCGTAGGTATCTTTGGTAATATGGCGAGTACCAAACAGTTTATGATACAACTCGCAGGAGTAGGTATTGTTGGCGCTTTCTGTGTTTTGAGTGCTTTGCTCTTAGTGCTTGTTGTAAATGCAACTATAGGACTCCGAGTGACTAAAGAACAAGAAGTCGGCGGGCTTGACGATGCTGAACACGGCATGTCAGCTTATGCAGACTTTAGTGTTTCTAAAAAATAGAACATAAACAAATTATCATGCTAAACCCGAGTGTTTTTTATAAACACTCGGGTTTGTTTTTTATGTATGTTTGCAGCAAAACAACATATGTACGCCATTACACTTGTTATTCAGTGTCCAGACAAGAAGGGAATTATTGCAGATGTAACTTCTTTTGTTTACCAACAAAAAGGAAATATCCAATATATTGACCAGTATGTTGATAGAGAAAATGGTGCTTTTTTTATGCGCCTTCAAGCCGAATTAGACGAACAACTGTGTTCGTATCAAAATTTCATTCGTCTGTTTGAAAACGAGCTGGCAAACGAATACAACATGACTTGGAGTCATCAGCCACTGCACTACAAACCCAAAATGGCTGTTTTTGTGTCAAAATACGATCATTGCCTTTATGATTTATTGGGACGTTATAAATCTGGAGAGCTCGCCGTAGAGATCCCCTTTATACTCAGCAATCATCAAGACTTGGCATCAATAGCAAAAGCTTTTGACATTCCTTTTTTCCACACTCCAGTAACCAAAGAAACAAAAGCAGCTGCCACAAAACAACAACTTGCACTCTTGGCAGAACACGAAGTAGATTTTGTGGTTCTTGCGCGTTATATGCAAATCATACCTACAGATCTTATTGCAGCATACAGAAACAAAATCATCAACATCCACCACTCATTTTTACCTGCCTTTCCTGGTGCAAAACCCTATCATTCCGCATTCGAACGTGGCGTGAAAATCATTGGCGCTACCAGTCACTATGTTACAGAAGAACTGGATGCAGGACCTATTATTGAGCAGGGAGTGGCACACGTATCACACAACCATAGCGTTTCACAATTGATTGCCAAAGGGCGAGATTTGGAAAAAATGGTATTGGCTAATGCCGTTAAGCACCACGTTGAGAAAAAGGTGCTTGTGTATGGAAATAAAACTGTAATATTTACCTAGTTAAGGGATTTTAGAAAACGCAGTGTTGTCGCATTAAAAAACGCAGGCTGTTCTACATTAACAACATGTCCACAGTCAGGGACAACCGTGATTTGCGATGTTTGGTGCATTCCAGCCAACTTTTGTACACTTGGCAGAAACATATAGTCTTCTTCTCCCATGACATAGAGCGTCGGAATACCAACGTCTACTTGTCTGAACAATCGAAGTAATGGCTTCAGTTCTGAAGTAAGCCTATACCAACGTAAAAACTCTTTGTGGTAAAGCTTTTTTGCTTCACGAACAAAAAGCAACCTAGACTCACGATGGTTTTTTTTAGGCATGATAATAAATGCAAAAAAACGATAGAGCCACAGGTAGGGAATCACCGACTTAACTATATTCCCCAAGCGCATTAAAATTTGTGATCTGATATTAAGTTTCATAATTGCACCACCCATTATCATACTCGAAACGCGTTCAGGATGATTTTCTGCCAATTGACGAATCAGTATGGTACCCAGCGAAATACCTATAAAATGAGAACTTTTAATCTTTTCATAATCTAAAACTTCAATAATATCATCAACGATACTATCGAATGTATACCGCTTTTCAAAGGCACGTTTGATGGTGGGTTTAGAATTCCCATGACCACGAAGATCTAACAACAACACATTGTAATGCTTGGCATAGTCACGCACTTGTTTAAACCATATAGACGAGCTACCTCCTGCTCCGTGAACAAAGGTGACCCATTCAGAAGACGTTTGATGTATAAAGCGACTGTAATGCAACATCAGATGAGTAGTTTTTGCATTTGATTTTGAAGCGAAGCAGCAACCTTAGCAGCAGCAGCAACATAATCTTCACCTTTACTGGCATATAAAATCCCACGAGACGAGTTAACCAAAAGGCCTATTTGTTTATTTGCACCATTTTCAAAAACATCTTTAAGGCTACCGCCTTGTGCACCAACACCTGGTATTAACAAAAATGCATCAGGAACTAATGTTCTAATTTCTTTTAAGTATTCTGCTTTGGTTGCACCAACCACATACATAAGCCTATCGGCATTTTCGTAGTTTAAAGAAGTGGTCAGCACTTCTTTAAATAATGGCGTTTCCGCATTTTTAGCTACTTGAAAATCAGCTGCGCCATGATTAGAAGTCAAAGCCAACAAAATGGCATGCTTGTCTTTGTATGTTAAGAAAGGTTCAACGGAGTCTTTACCCATATAGGGAGCAATGGTAATGGAATCAAAGGGCATGGCTTCATAAAAGGCTTTAGCGTAGCGCAAAGATGTATTGCCTATATCGCCGCGTTTGGCATCAGCAATGGTGAACAAATCGGGATAGTGTGATTTTATATAGTGTATGAGTTTAGACAAAGATGCATACCCTGTTTCTCCATAAGCTTCAAAAAAGGCTGTATTTATTTTAACCGCTACACAAAGGTGTTGCACTTCATCAACTATGGCCTTACAAAAATCAAAAAGGGGTTCTTCGCTTGAAGCAATAAGCTGTTCGGGCATTTTTTCCAGGTCAGGATCTAGACCCAAACACAAGAATGATTTTTTCAACTGAATTTGATTGTATAAATCTTGTCGTGTCATACTAAAGCAATTCGTCTGAAAATTTGAGTTTCTCGGTGTTTTGATAAAGCTGCATTTCATCAATCAACTTTTGAATATCTCCGTTGATGATGTTTTGCAAATCATACAACGTTAATCCAATGCGGTGGTCTGTGACACGACCTTGTGGATAATTATACGTTCTTATTTTAGCAGATCGATCTCCAGAAGAAACCATGCTTTTTCGTTTTTCTGAATCTGCAGCTTGCTTTTTGGCAAGCTCCATATCATAGAGTCTTGAACGCAGTACTTTCAAAGCCTTTTCAAGGTTCTTGTGAGAAGATTTTTGATCTTGGCAACTGACAATCATCCCCGTTGGCTCGTGATGCAATTTGATAGCAGAATAGGTCGTATTAACCGACTGACCGCCGGGGCCTGTTGAAGTAGTACGCTCAATTCTTATTTCAGACATATCGAGTTCAATATCAAACTCCTCTGCTTCTGGCAGCACCATAACAGTAGCTGCTGATGTATGAACACGTCCTTGGGTTTCGGTTTGTGGCACACGTTGAACACGGTGAACTCCCGATTCAAACTTTAATGTCCCATATACTTGGTCACCATTTACTTCAAAAATAATTTCTTTAAATCCACCAGAAGTGCCTTCGCTCATATCCACAACGTTTACCTTCCAGCCCCTACCCTCACAATATTTTGTATACATACGGAACAAGTCACCGGCAAAAATACTCGCCTCATCGCCACCTGTACCAGCACGAAGCTCCATCATAACATTTTTAACATCCTCAGGGTCCTTGGGAATAAGCATAAAGCGAATTTCATCTTCAAGGGAAAGTAGTTTTTTTGAGGAAACATCCAATTCTTCTTTAGCCATTGCAAGCATCTCAGGATCTTTCTCTTCTGAAATAATGGCTTCTGCTTCTTCCTTATTACCTAAAAGGCTCAAATATTTCTCCCGTTTTTCCATCAATGCATTCAAATCCTTGTATTCGCGATTCAAGGAAATGTATCGCTTTTGATCAGCGATAATATCAGGCTGAATGATAAGATCAGAAACCTCATCAAAACGCTGTTTTACAATCTGTAGTTTTTCTTGTAGCATGTACTATGATGCAAAGGTACGCAACTCCAACCTAAAGCTTATACGGATATTGTCACGAATCTTGACAAGCATAAAGGCGGGAAGCGTAATATCAAATTCAGAAGGCTTAAAATCAAAATCCCCTTCGAGCAACCAACCATCATCTTTTTTAACCCAATTGGCAGTAGTTGTGAGACGTATTGTTTTGCCATGAAATGTTAAATTCCCGGTTATGCTTAGGGTTTCGTCCTCTAGAGTAAAGGTGTCTGCGTAAAATGAAACTTTTGGAAATACTAAAGCCTCCAACACTTCAAGGGCGTGAGCATCACGACTCTCATTTCTAGAGTCAAACGAAGCAACTGAAGTAGCAATAGCCATGCGAGAAGGAACAGCATCCTTGAGCACAACCACGCCTTGGACTTGTTTTGAAGTGCCAGACCAATCATGTACTACATGTGAGGCTTCATAAGTGATTTCTGATGCAGCGGTTTCTACGCGGAGTTGTTGAGCCCCTAGGCAGGAAGAAACAAGTAAAAAGAGGAATAAGTGACGTGTCATTTTAAAATTTAAAAACCAAAACAGCCATCGCATAACTTCCAAAGGCGGTATAAGCGGCCCCTTTGTGGATTTCAGGATTTTTGTCTTTGTATATGTTTGTAGCTACCATAGCGGAAAAGTGAACAGTTGCGAGTATTTTGTGTGCTTTAATTGATGAGAACCCTCGCACCTTTTTATTGATGAGTGGAGGCGGTGCAAAGAGAGACATTCCCGCAGTAGTAAAATAACCAATATTTACCACATCACCCATGGTTTTGTGAAGGCTATACAAGCTATCGTCTCCGTTATATAATTTTCCGCCAATAACTCCTTGAGCAACCATAGCTGCTAAAGTTGCGTAGCCAAGTACTTGGTGTGTGGTAAGCATTACACGGCGAACCTTAAGCTCTTTTTGGCGCTGTTCCATATTTAGGGGAGCTACACCTGTAGCTCTAAAAATACCTTTTTCACCCCAAAAAATTCGCTGTGTAAAAACCATGCGTTCTGGAAGCAAGGGTGGCGCTTCAATGCTTTCGTCAAATAGCATAAACAGGTCCTCCCCTTCTTGAGCAAAAGAAAGCGTATGCACACCAACCGCAATCGCAATAATCAATAATAGCTTAGGCATATTCGAAAGTTCCGTTTGGTGTGGATAAGGTAAGTTTTTTTGTTGGGTGCTCAGCCACACGACCCACAATTTGGGCGTCAATATCAAACGATTTGGCGATTTCAATAATTGAATCTGCGTTTTCAGGAGCTATGTATAACTCCAACCTGTGGCCCATATTAAAGACCTTGTACATCTCACGCCAATCTGTTTTTGATTCGGCTTGAATCATTTTGAACAGCGGTGGAATGGGAAACATATTGTCTTTGATAATATGTCCGCTATCAATAAAATGAAGCACTTTGGTTTGGGCGCCGCCACTACAATGTACTGCTCCGTGAATTTCTTGAGGACTAAAGGCATCTAAAATTGCTTTCATAACCGGCGCATATGTACGTGTAGGAGACAACACCAACTTACCCGCATCTACAGCAACACCTTCGACAGCATCTTCTAAGTTTTTAGATCCTGTATAAACCAAATTACTTGGCACCAATGGATCAAAACTTTCTGGAAACGCATCGGCGAGGGATTTGTTAAACACATCATGACGCGCAGAGGTAAGCCCGTTACTACCCATACCCCCATTGTAATCGGTTTCATAGGAGGCTTGCCCATAAGAAGCCAATCCAACAATAACGTCACCTGCTTTGATGTTGGCATTATCAATTACATGATCGCGCTTTAGGCGTGCCGTTACGGTAGAATCCACAATGATAGTACGCACCAAGTCACCAACGTCTGCGGTTTCTCCACCTGTCAGTGTAAGCTTCATGCCTTGTGCATTAAGCTCATCGACAAGCTCGTTTGTTCCTTGGATAATAGCTTTAATGACCTCCCCGGGAATGTGGTTTTTGTTCCGTCCTATGGTCGATGAAATAAGAATTTCATTAACAGCACCTACACAGAGTAAATCATCAATGTTCATGATGAGTGCATCTTGTGCTATCCCCTTCCACACAGAAAGGTCGCCGGTCTTTTTCCAATACATATACGCTAAAGATGATTTTGTACCAGCCCCATCGGCATGCATCACCAAACAATAATCGTCATCTCCAGTAAGGTAATCCGGAACAATTTTACAAAACGCTTTTGGAAAAAGTCCTTTATCTGTATTCTCAATAGCTGCGTGTACATCTTCTTTATCTGCAGATACACCACGCATTTGATAACGCTCACTGGAAGGGTTTTTTGTCATATTAACGTAAAAATAATAGTTCTCGATATTTGGCTAATGGCCAGGCTGAATCATCAACAATAAGCTCTAGTCCATCTATACATTCACGGATTTTATCAAAAAGCGGAAGTACGTTTTTAGCATACATCTGGGCACTGTCGTCAAACTTGCTCATGCTATTGGCCTTTGTTCGTTCTTTAGCAAGTGCTGCACAAGCAGTAGCAAGCTTATCTGTTAAACCGCTAATTTTCTCGATAGAATTCATAGCAACAGGCGCGTATTTTGAAAAGTCATCCCCATAGATTTCTTTTAAGCCTTTCACATTTTCAATCAGCATGCTTTGGTATTTAAATGCCGTTGGAAGTATTTGATTGTTGACCAGGTTTTCCAATACAAGACTTTCAATTTCTATTGTTTGCACATACTGTTCCAATTGAATTTCATAACGGGCTTTTTGCTCAACGGCATTCATGACATTGATAGAGTCAAATAAATCAATCACATCTTTGTTCATACGAACCGATAATGCTTCTGGGGTTTTCCTCAAATTAGAGAGCCCTCTTCTTTTGGCTTCCTTTTCCCATGATTGGCTGTAACCATCTCCGTCAAACAAGATGTTTTTTGTGGTCTTGACATACTCACGCAATACATTAAAGATAGCGTCATCTTTCTTAAGTTTTTTGGACTTAATAAGTGTATCAACTTCGTTTTTAAATGCAATTAACTGCTTGGCTACTATAGTATTTAAAACAGTCATGGGTATGGCGCAGTTCTGATTGGAGCCAACGGCACGAAATTCAAATTTATTCCCTGTAAAGGCAAAAGGCGAGGTTCTGTTTCTATCGGTGTTGTCCAGCAGTATCTCTGGGATTTTACCCACAACATTTAGCTTTAAATCGGTTTTTTCTTTGGGAGATAGCTTTCCTTTAGAGACATGTTCCAAATTTTCAAGGACGGATGACAATTGAGAACCGATAAAAATAGAAACAATGGCTGGCGGCGCTTCATTAGCACCCAAGCGATGATCGTTTCCTGCACTAGCAACAGACGAGCGCACAAGAGATTCATAGTTTTGAACCGCCTTAATGGTGGTGATGAAAAATGTCAAAAACTGCAAATTGCTCATGGGTGTCTTGCCTGGGCTCAAGAGATTAACACCTGTGTTGGTAGACAGGGACCAGTTGTTGTGTTTTCCAGATCCGTTGATACCGGAAAAGGGTTTTTCGTGAAGCAGCACCTTAAAGTGATGCTTACTGGCCACCTTACCCATAATATCCATCAGTAGTGCGTTATGATCGACGGCTAGGTTGGCTTCTTCAAAAATAGGTGCTAATTCAAATTGGTTTGGCGCCACTTCGTTGTGCCTGGTTTTTACAGGTATTCCGAGCAACATAGATTCATATTCCAATTCGCGCATAAAATTAATAGCACGAGAAGGAATAGATCCAAAATAATGGTCGTCCATCTGCTGTCCTTTTGGCGGGGGGTGTCCTACTAAGGTTCTGCCCGTTAGCATAATATCTGGTCTAGAAGAAGCTAAGGCCTTGTCAATAAGAAAATACTCTTGCTCCCACCCAAGGGTAGCGTGTACATGTGTAACGTTTTTATCAAAGTATTTGGCTACTTGTGTAGCTGCATCGTCAACTGCATTCAATGCACGAAGCAATGGTGTTTTGTTGTCCAAAGCTTCACCTGTGTAGGAAACAAAAATTGTAGGCACACAAAGCGTAGTGCCATAGATGAATGCTGGGGATGAAGGGTCCCATGCGGTGTATCCCCTCGCTTCAAAAGTGTTGCGAATACCGCCGCTTGGAAAACTAGACGCGTCTGGTTCTTGTTGCACCAATTGCGAACCGCCAAAATATTCAAGGCTATCGCCGTTAGAATCAAAATCAAAAAAGGCGTCGTGCTTTTCGGCAGTAGCCCCAGTTAAAGGTTGAAACCAGTGCGTGTAATGCGTAGCACCCATAGACATGGCCCAATCTTTCATTGAAGCGGCTACATGGTCGGCAATATTTCGATTAATTTTTGTGCCTTTTTCAATAGCTTCATCGACTTCGGCAAAAGCTTGTTTTGTCAAAAATGTACGCATCACCTTCTTGGTAAAGACGTGACTGGCAAAAAGCGACGATTTTATTTGGTCGTTATGAAAGGGTTTAGGTAGGCGGCTGACAGCGTCCTGAATGGCTTGAAAACGCAGTTTATTCATGATTTTAAGGTTTTAGGAAGTAACAAATATACATCAAATAGCGATATTACGTTTGTTGTTTTGTCATTTTGAATTTAATGTAAAAACTAAAGAATATTACATAATTTATAATTATACCCCCTCTATTTTAAGGGGTTTATAAAAATATGTATAATGTTTATAAAAAAACACCCTACTACCATAGTGGGTATATTATAAATTTTATTTTTGTTTCATCATATTATAAAATCATGAATAAATCAAAACTTGAATACATCTGGTTGGATGGCTACAAGCCCACTGCCAACCTTCGTAGTAAAACAAAAGTAGTTAGTGACTTTTCTGGAAAACTAGAGGATGTCGAAATGTGGTCTTTTGATGGTAGTTCTACGCTTCAAGCTGAGGGAGGGTCTTCTGACTGTCTTTTAAAGCCTGTTGCT
>Ga0228666_1000142_pt1 | contig 49832 bp, 76 predicted proteins | sample 80DmetaG_FD_182702 | JGI IMG/M metagenome (GOLD analysis project Ga0228666, IMG submission 182702) | Seawater microbial communities from Monterey Bay, California, United States - 80D | ecosystem: Environmental > Aquatic > Marine > Coastal | place: USA: California | collected 2016-10-11 | reverse complement strand
CCGTAAAAGATACCGTATTAGATACTTTAGCAGTTACAATTGATAATTCTTTTGATGTTTATCCTGGTTTACACAGAGTAAGAATAACCGACTCGGAAGGCCATACAATAGAAACTAAAATTAAAAACCAAACATATTCTTGGGTAACCATTCAAGATAGTTCTATACAAATGGAAGTTATCTCTGATATAACTTATCCAAATAATAAAAAGTCATCAAATGGTAAAATAAAAATCGAAAAGGTTAAAAATGGTAAAGAGCAATTTTCTTATGTTTGGTCAAATGGTAAAACAAAAGATGAAGTTCAAAAGTTAAAAGTTGGTGATTATTCAGTTGTAATAACTGATGGTAGAGGTTGTACTGTAACAGAGTATTATACCTTATCAAAATTCAAAAAATCTTTAACAAATGTTGATAGATCAATTGTAGAAGATAGTGTTACCAATTCAGATAAGATATTTTTAGGATTAAATTATCCGAATCCTGCCGAAAATCCAACAAAAATACAATATGTAGTGCCAAGTAATTCTACATCTTATTTACATTTTCGTAATGAAATGGGTGGTATTTTTAAAGTAATAAAATTGGATCCTAATGAAAGTATCATAAATATTGACCCAAGTGAATTTAGGAATGGTAGATATTATTATTACTTATTTGTGAATGGTAGAATAATTAAAAAGGATTCAAATGGTGATTATATAAATTCATATGTTATGTTGATCATAAACAATTAAATTATGATTGCTACAAGTAGAGATGGTATCAGAAACGAGAGTTATCGATGAAATAAACCGGCATGGAATATAAAATATAAATAGAATGAAAGAAGGAGAAGAAATAACAGGTACTAAAGATTTTCAAGAATTAAGAGGATGTATAATAACAACACTAATAATGTTTATAGTAGTTATTGTTGGTTTAGTCATATTATTATAGTATATTTGTTAAAAAAAATAAATGGGAAGTTTTTACCTTACGTGCTCTATATCGCACATGACATTGAATCATCAAAAGACAAGCGTTCAGTTGCTTGTTCCAAAATATAATACAAAACAATACAGTTCTTTGTCGTTTGAAGAACATACAAACATAATCTGTAGTAACGACGTTGCTCAAGCATTCTTCTCACCATTTGGATTTCCTATTCGTGGAAGATACGACGACTATGGACATCTACATGACATAAGTAGAGACACAAATGTTGAACAACTCGAAGAGTTCTTTGGTATTCCAATAGAAGATATTATCAACAATATTGGGAGAGTAAGAGAAGATGATTTGAAGGATATGAAAAATAAAGAAATGTATATTTCATTGGGCATGACTTTCTTTAGAACAGAAGTTTTAGAGTTCTTGGAAAGAGGATGGGAAAATACAAACCTCACAAATCCCGACAAATACAGCAGTGAGGAATATCTAAAAGGGTTTTTAGATAAAGTAAAAAAAGAACCAATTGATGAACTTAGAGCTGACTTATTAGTAAAAAGGTCAAAAGGTTTAGAACTTACAGAAGATGAGCTAGATATTATATTTTCAAGTTCATATAGCACATATGAAAGATGTTATATCAAATGTAATAACCAATATAACTTCCTGAAGTTGCTACCAATCGACTTCGTTGCACAACAAGACGATATTGTAAAACAATGGTCTTGGTTATCAAGGTTAAGTTATGGATTAGACAGAGTATTACTCCCATCAGTTTATGGTGGACAGCAAGATAACTTTATCGAAACATATGAGTTGAACGAATTCGTCAATGATCTTCTTATTGAAGACATTAAAACATATTCAGATGAAAGATCTACCAGAATATTGAAGACACATAATAGAAACAAGGCACTAAACCAATTAGGAATATGATTTTTTTGGCACCAATTGTAGTAAAGGGATTATATGAAGAGGTCTATTGTTTAAAAGATATGTCGATGATACATGTTGACTTTGGTAGAATAGATGTTAAAGAGGGTGAGTTTTATCAAAGTTATATCGGTGAATATCTTGACGATTATTCACCACAAAATGGATTTCTAATAAAAGTAGGTTCATACCTATGGCCATTCAACAAGAAAAACTTTGAAACATTAAGAGAATTAAGAGAAAGAAAATTAAAAGATTTAGGATTATGAAATTAAAACCAAGTATTTTAGATTATCTTTTACTAAGAAGTAAAAGATTTGATCAAGTAATCTCTTTAAGAAAAGAGATAGAATCTATGATTACATTATGGGAAAAGTTACCTATAACAACCAGGGTTAAATATCCAGACGTTTCTAGTGCCATACTTATGGGATTCCAAATGATGACTCTTGATGAAGTTTCTTATTTTAGAGATCAAGGTCTTCCAGCATTGGTTGAAAGATTACAAAGCGATAGAAAGAAAATACATAAACTTCTTAGTGAAGTCACGGAAATGAATTTAAGTGGAGTAAAGTCTGAAGCAAGATTGAGGAGATTAGAAGAATTAGGAATTTAATTAAAAAGAATATGAAGAAAATATTAAGTATTATTTTAATCACAATAAGTATTACTAGTTGTGATTATAGAAATGAGAGAATGATGACTGTTTGTAATTGTGAACAGAAAAAAGAATTAAAAGATTTTATACAATCTTCTATCAAGAATGCAAATAACATGTCAGATGAGGAAATGGAAGATGTAATTTATGAGTTGAGAAGAACCGGTCTAAAAGTAATTTGTGATCAAAGAATGATTGATGCTACCTTTGATGGTGGTTCACACGTTATAATTAAGCAACATACGGTTTTAGATTCATGTGAAACAATCGTTGATTAAATGAATCATAAAGAAACACAAGATATTAAAAAGTTATTAAGAATGTTAGGATTCGAAAGAAACCTAAATAACAATAATAAAATTTCATATTATAAGTTTTATAAAATTGATGGTGGTAAATCATTTTTATATGGTGCTTACTATGATGAAGGTCTTGATGATTTCATTTTAACAAAACAAGGTGATAGTATGGTTCCAATAAGAGCACAAGATGATATGATTATTGAGATTTTAAAAAATGATTTTAAAGATAAAAAAGATATATTAAGAGAATGGAAAATAGACAAAATACTATAAGAAAAATATATTTAGCAACTGCTTATACGGGTTATGAGAATAAATCATTTGATATTGCAAATAAAGTCGCAGCGGAATTTATTAAAGAAGGACATTTTGTTTTCTCACCGATAAGTATGTCACATCCAATTGCAGAATTAGGTATGCTTGATGGTGCTTGGGAAACATGGAAAGAACTTGATATGGAGTTTATAAGATGGTGTGACGAGATTGTGGTCATAAACTTCGGTAATGAAATTATAGATGAAAATCATGAGATATCGAAATCAGTTGGTGTTCAAGATGAACTGAAGTATGGTAAAGAAATAGGTAAAAAGATAAATTATTATAGATATGAATATTGATGAGATAGAATATTATAAAAATCATGTTGGGAAAGATTTATAGGTAAGAAAAAAGAGTTAAGAAATCACAGATTATCTTCTATTATAGGATAATTTTACTATATTTGTAGAAACTTATAAATATGGACGTGAAAATGACTCAGTTAGAAATAGCTACTTTAACATACGAAATGGTTTACTACTCAACAAAATTCAACTAATGTTTAAACTAATAAAAAGATTATTCAAAAAAGAAGAAGAAGAAGTTACAGAAAAGAAATATAGCACAACCTGGCTTATTGAGAATGAGGAAATTATTTTCAATGTTGATAATTTTAATTTTTGGTTCAATAACCCAAATAATAATGCTGTTTATGCACATAGTGGTATTTACCTAAGATTAGATAAATTGAGTGAAGCTCATATTGTAGATTATTTGTTAAAAGAATATGAGTTAGAGAATGGCGCATTTCTATTTTCAAAACCGTATAATACAATGGTTTCAAATTTACTTCGTGATGTTCAAAAAGACTGGAAGAATAAAAAACAATGAGAGTAATACGAATATCTGTGGTGTTAGATTAAATAATTTTCATATCTTTGTTATATGAAAACAATAGCAAGACCAATAGGAAGATTCTTTAAGAACGGATTCAAATCAACAGGAATATCAGTTGAAGAAAAAATATATTATTATGATGGTAAACCTCAAGTTGGTTATATTGTATATCAAAATTCTATTATCTTCTGGCTTCCTACAAAAGATAGAATAGTTATCTGTACTGATATAGATCAACTTAGAGAAATAAATGTTAGATGTAAGTTAGGATTAAAAGTATGATTAATCGTCTCTATTTTTTATATAAATCGATTACTGGGAAACAAAATCTGATATTAGAGTAAATAAATTAAAAGAATTAGGTATTTAAAAAGGTATTTTTATTATATTTGTAAAACACAAACAAAAGAATTTATTATGAATGCCAATAGGATTAAAAATATTCAAACTAAAAGATTCCCGAAAAGAATATATTTTGAGATGCAATTTTCTTTATATCTTAAAAGTATATTGAAAGAACTTAAAATAAAGATAGAAAAAGAATGAGAGTGATAATTTTAGAAAATGACATATTGATTGCAGATGGTAATATAAACAAACAATCTTTTAAAGATATTTTTTTTGATTTAGAATTTGATATATTTTTGGATAACCATTTTTTGAAAAACTTCAATTTAAAAGTATTCAATATAAATGAAATAAAAAAAATGAAAAAAAGTAATTATATATTACTTTTTGAAGACCTATCGTGTAAAAGTTTACTTTTATATGGGGTTTATGTAAAAAATTTAAATTTAGGAGAAATAAAATCAAATATATGTCTACATATAGATCACTATTCTGAGATTATAGACATAGACACTGATTATAGTAAAAATATGTGGTTAAAACATAACCGGAACATGAGAATAGACAAAATACTTGGATAATGGAACTTGTAATAGATAATATACATTTTAATATAGACTATGATTCAACATTCAGTGAGAGTTTATCTGTTTTGAGAAAAGATAAAAAAATTTCTTTATCATTATCTTTTTACTTAGAAAGTAATGTCGGTACTACTAGCAAAAAACTAAATATATTAAAGAAAATGAAATCTATACCAGATACAATACTTATTACAAAAGGTGGAAGATATTTTTGGGTATTCGAAGGGTGTAATCTTATTTCTTTGAGTTTTAAAAAAGATGAAAAATACCATGTAGAAATGGAGAAATGTGATGTTAAGTTAGAAATTGGGTATGATGGAGTATTTGGTACAAGCAAACCAGAGGTCGTAAAAAGAGAAATCGCGTTGAACAATTTGTTCGGTCGAGATTAGTGTATGTATATCATGATGTTACATGATTATATACTTATATAGATAAAAATACTTGATTCTTTTTCTACCGATATTTTGTAGTTAGGATATTCATCAGCAAGTCTTTCTAATGCAAGATTTACCTCTTGAAGTCTTTCGTTGTTTTTGTTTTGAGTATCTATGTATCTTTTCAAAGAATTATTTTTGGATATGAACTCAATTGGGTGAAAAATTCTATCTCTCACACCTGAAATGATTCTATCAGTTTCGAACTGACTTATGCTTATTACTACCCATTTTTCATAAGAACCATTCTCCATTTCTTCCGCTGTGGCAACACCAGAATCTATAAGATCTGCGAAACATTGTCTTATGTAGACTGCGTCTATTTCATTATCTAAACTTTCTTCCGACTCGTTAAACTTTCTTATTCTCATATTACTCTTATGTATTTTGGTGATGAAAATCCAGGATTTTGAATCGAAAGTGCATATAATAACATTTTAGAAACTATATTATCAACTTCAGTATTAGTATCATCATATTTATCTATTATAGCAAGTGCTCTTATTATTTGAAGAGATTGTATTTTAGATATAAGTTTATTTTCAACATTACCTTTTATTTCTCTACCTGCAGTAGAGTATTGAATATCAATATCTATCTTAGGTGCCAATGTAAATATATCTGATTCAATATCCTCTAACATTTTTTTAAGTTGGTCTACTGTAAAATCTTTAAGTTGTCTATACTCCATTATTGGGTTATCACCATCAACTTCAGAATAAACTTTATAGAATAAGTCAGAACCTTCTATGAATTTTTTCATCCATAAAAGAGAGACTTTGCCATGTCTAGCCCATTTACCATCAATTTCACCATCTACATTAGATGATATTCTCGTATTAGGTGAATCGATTGTTAAATTTCTTTCTCTTTCTATTTTTTCACCATTATGTTTCCACTCTGAATTAGTCATTATTTTAGATCCTATACCTTTATTCATATCTTTTGATAATCTAAAACTCTTAACATCAAATGTTGGTATATCATGATCTTCTTCTGCATTTACAATTATAGTAGCACTTCTTGGTGAAGGACCTACTCTTTTTAATGATACTGGAATTATCTGTCTATCAGTGAAAGAATCATTTAAATAAGTACTCAATTCTAATATATCATTACAACTATTTATACCTTCATTTAAAACATTAACTAGATTACTATCAACAATATAAATATCAGCTGGACAGTATTTAGAAAATTCAACATTAAATGAACCAGAAAACTCTGGGAATGATTTAAAATTATCACCTTTTGATAAACTTTTATATTTATTAAATATTACATTTGGTGTTGAACCTTTATCTTTGTTAGATACATGAAAGATAGTATATGATCTTTGAGAAGAGAGTAATAAACGACCATTAGAATCAGTTTGACTTACTAAAAGATTTGGAACATTACAAAATGTTGATAACCAAGATTCATCATTCACATAATGATTACACATAGCCTCTGTAAATTTAAAACCCGGTGCGGTTTTAAGTTTTACTCTACCAAAATCAACATTTTTACCAACAAATTTTTTGAGAATTTCACTCATTTCTGGATAAGAATACTTATTCTTACCATTTACTTTATCAGTTAAAGCACCAGGTAAAGGTTTATTATCACTCAATCTTTTTGCCAAAAACATCATTTGAATAGATTCATGTTCTTTAATCCTAACACCAGCCCCTGTAGAACCAAAATCACTACTCTTTTGGAAATCTGATAATGTATATTCCTTATTAGTATCTTCATCTTTGAAAACTTTAACATAAGAATTGGCTCTTGCTGCTTTAGATTTTTTAGTATTCTTTAAGTAATCTGTCGCCTTCTCAATATCGAAACTTCCAGAATCATCAACTAAACTTTTAACACCTATTGAAGTATCAACCCAATCACCATCAATATCAGTATCTCTCATCTTTTCAATGTCAACCTCTTCACCATTTTTTAGTTTAACTTTCTCTTTATTTTTAAGTTTTTTAACTAATATATCACCTCTACCCGGTGTTTTTAAATCTGGTAATGTAAGTTCTTTCTCAAAATACTTATCAAATGTATAAATCTTCTTATTCATAGTGTATATATTATTTTTTCTTACTAACTTTGTGAATATGATACCAAATATTGAAGATATTTTAAAAGTAGCCAAGATACATAAGAGTCGAGCGTTCAACATCTACGTATTCGGGTCTCGTGTGTATGGAACTCATTCAGAAGATTCTGATTGGGACATTATAATTGTTGGTAACAATTCTGTTGAAGCAGTTGAAATAAAAAATGAAATGTATAATATACATATTTATACACCAAAGAAGTTCCAAGAAGATTTAGACTGGAATATGCCTAAGAACTTAGAATGTGTGTTCGCACCAGATTGGGCCAAACTAAAAGAAGATATAAATTTTAAAGTCAATATCGAACATCCAAAGCTAAGACATGCGACATCACATGTTAGTTCAAACTCTTGGGTAAAAGCAAAGAAAAAACTTCTTGTAGCAGACGAATATAATATAGGAATAAAGTCTTTGTTTCATGCTATTCGAATACCTATGTTCTCTACTCAGATTGCCACTTTTGGTGAGATTAGAGACTTTCAATGTGCTAACTGGATATGGAATAAGATAAGTGAAAAAGAATGGATCTGGGAAGATTTAGATGCAGAATTCAGAAACATACATAACTCTGTTTTGACAGATTTTAGAAAAGTAGTAGGAAAGATATGAAAGAAGAAGAAGATAAATGGAAAGCACATGTTCGAAATAAAATCTTGTTTAAATCAGGAACTTCAACTCGAGCTAACTTAAAGATACAGATAAACTCTATGTATGGAAAGATGGTTTCAAGTACAATGATTCCAAGAAAATATTTTAGAAATAGTTTTAGAAAATTAAAAATAGAAAAGATATTCGATGGAAGATAAAACACTAGAGCAGATACTCGAAGAGCTTAGTAGAGAAAGAACCAATAGAAAGTCTAAGATACTTACATCAGTTAGGCCTGCTGAAAGAAAACTAATAGTATTATGAAAAGGATAAAGAAGATAAAACAGAAACGACGAAACGAAAAGAGAAAAGACTCTATAAAAAAGATATTTAACGAAAAATGCATCGTCTAAAACGATGCATTTTTTTTATAATCTGTCTATTAAAGCCATTATCATATCGAGATTCCTTATTGCCTTCTCGACTTCTCTTGCAGGAAATTTTCTTAGATATTCTAATGAAGCACTATCACCTCTCCAACCAGTGTTTCCTAAATATTCTATATAGTTTCTTAGATAATAATCTATCTCAAATCTATCCGATTTAATCGCGTCTCTTATACCATTTGCCTTCATCAACATAATCTCCATGTCATGAATCGTCTCAATCTTTCCTTTCAGAAGTTTTTGGTTTATACGTCTACTCATCTCATCTAGCTTGTCTAATATTCTCATCAATGCTTGGTTGTCTTCGAATTCTTCTCTAGCCATATTTATTCTTTTTCTAAACCTTTGCTCTAAATCTTTTGCGTCAAAGAACGTGTCTTTGACCCTTTCAGATAGGGTTCTGTTTATTCCAGCTCTTTCCTCATCGGATTCTGCTGACATGAATTTATAGACATCGTTCATCATGTTCTTGAATCTATAAAAGTTCTTCTCAGTATAGATGTAGTATAGTGCCAAATCCCCACCAAATATCTTCGGAATCTTATTCACAAGTCTAGTCAATCCTTCTCCTAAGTCTAAGCTAGTAAGAGTATTGATATATCTTTGAATGTTCGCGTTTTTGATGTCATCGTTGCTCATTAAAGCAGTCGCACCTTTTCTAGCAGAACTTCTATCACTTTTTGTTATCGATACTGGATTGAATCCTTTTCCACCATAGGCAAACGAATCAAAATCAAATACAATAGCGAAGTGTGCTTCTTTTAAAAAGTCTTTTGACATACTATCTTTTTTATTCCAAACATCACCATAAAAACTTACAGGAACATTCCAGAATATATCCTCTTTTTCTTCTACATCTGAAGTCAGATATATTCTAAAAGGAGTTTCTGGACCATTTCTTTCATCTCTTGCGGATCTTATAACATCGACTGCGTAGGTTCCATAGTCTCTATATTTTCTACCTCTTGGTATACTATGAGTATCTACACTTGAGTTTACCACATAAAAATCTCCATCTCTATCTATGAAAGCTTTTCCAAGACAAGACTTTCTATTTGTTCTAGAATAATTAGAAACGACATTCTCCACGTACATTGTTGTCTCACCATTTACAATTTTATACTTTCTCTTAATCTCTTGAACAGTAAGCGTTCTCATATCCTCTGTTATATCCTTCTTTTCGAAGTTCTTAACATCATTTTTGTTTACGTGGTACAATCCATCTATAGCAGTCGTTCCGATAAAACTTCCATCAGAGTTAAACCAGAATTTGAAATATTTTAACTTTGGCTTTGCGTCTACCTCACCTTCACCAGCACAGGTAGTACATTTAAAATTTCTAGTACCTGAACCCCATGCTTTAGTAACTTTTCCTTCACCTTCACATGTAGAACATTTAACTTTACCCACATTTTCTTTAACTGCTATCGCTTTTTTGTAAGGAAGATATTGAAAGTTGTCATCGTTCAATGCAGAAAGAGGAGCATCTATACTTTTTGTTATAATCTCTAAAGCATTCATAAACTTAGATTTGTCACTCTTTTTGACAAACTTTAGAGTCTTTGCTATTTGAACTGAATCGAAAGCTTCGAAAAGCTTAATATATTTTAGTTGTCTCATAGTACTAATCCCTTTGTTTCTATTTTTATACCATTTGATTTAAGTTTATTTACAAAATCTTTATCTTCCTTATTTGATAATAAATCACCAGATATAATAAGCTTTTTAAATTTAGCATCACCTAAAGTAGATTCTAAATTATTATCAACTGTATAAATAAGTTGTAATTCTTCAATATCCAATCCTGATAAGTTTAATTCATCTATATCACAACTTACAAGTTGTAATTTCTTAACATCATTATTATTACAAATTTCTATTAAACTATCATTTGATAGTTTACACTTATCAAATGCAATTGAATTAGACTTTATCTTACTAAAGATACTAAGATCCTTTATATCAATAATTTTAAACTTAATCCAATCTAAACTTAATCCAATCTCAAATATATTACTTGGTAAATCAGGATTTTCAATAATCAATTCTTTTATTTTTGCCTTTGGTGATATTTTAACACGAGACCAATCTTCAGAAGAAGATAAGTAAAGTTTTTTAGTATTGACTCCAATGTATTTTACTTTAACATCATCAAGTCTATCATGATAAGGATCAGGAACCTCACTTAAATCCTCTGGATCTATATCTGGAGAGTATATATAATCCCGAGATGTATCTTTACTATCAACCATTCCGGTATATTTGGTAACAATTTCACCAAAAATATCATCATAAACACCTTCTTTCATACGATCCGGATAAGCTCTATCAAAGAAAAGTTTAGTTTCTCCTTTACCATCAAAACTCTCAATATTTCTAATAATCATTCTTGAAAGTGGTAGTTGTTCCGAGATAACCTCATCACCATTATAAATAGGTGTATCAAATACTAAATAAGCTGGTATAGAATTTGGATCAAATACATTACCAAGTACTTTACTATTATACATACCAGAATATAAGTGTTGACAAGAGGTATAAAACTTAGATATTGACATATTCAAGATATCTTTTGGATTATGAGATATTTTTAAATAAATATCTCTTCCAAATATTTTAAATGAAGTTTTATATTCACTATTTATATCATCCTTAACTAGATTTATAATATTTGTTAGATTATAATCAGAAAATGTATCATCCGGAATTGAATGTTCAGGATAATATGTATTGTAGTTTTGAACAAACGAATTTATATTTATTAAGTTTCTTTCAAATACCGGATCACCAATTTCTTTAGCAACTTTTAGCGGTCTGTTATTCTCACCCATAATAGGTCTACCATTCTCATCTTTCTGAATCATTTCATTTTTACCAGTTTCATTAGAAAGTTTTCTAAAAACCGGTTCAAATATTGCAACCATTTCATCAATAGAGGGGTTCTTTATATCAAACTCTTGAAGAACTTCTTTTGCTCTCTCAAGACCAAGACTATCCGCATCTATATCAGATATATTAGCCAATGATAGGTTTACAACCTCAACAAACTTTTCAGGTAATTCAGAAAATATTTTAAATGTTTCTGAAATATCAAGCTTTGACCTAGATGAGAAAAATGCACTCAAAACCTTATTTTTATCTTCATCCGATAATTTCCAATAACCTTGTTTTATTTTATCAGTAGGTTCTACTTCATCATAGTCAAGGAATTTCTCACCCCATTTTCTACTAACTAATTCTTTTTGTTTTTTATTTATAACATCACGAATCTTAGCTTCGTTTATAAATCTAGATCTAGATTTTATCCATTTCATAATATCTTTATTATTTTAATACTTTATATATTAAAATATTTTTTCTAAAATCTATTTAATTGAGATTTAATTCTTATCTTTGTTTAAAGTTATTTAAAATTAAATTATATGTTAAAGATAAAATGTTCAGTGAATCTTTTAAAAACGGATAAAGTAACAAACATACGATTATTTGAAGGTGGTATTCTTGATTGGTTAGGAACTAACATATCAGGTGGTGAGAATGTTATTATTGAAATTAAAGATACTAACGATTCTATTATTGCAACTTCTGATAGTGATGATAAATATCTTCAAATCGGAATGGATTTTATATGGAGTTACATATACTCGAAAAAATCTATTAAAAATGTATATGTTACGTTTTTAGAAGAACCATTAAATATGGAAAATGTAAAGTTACATTCTAATGGAAATATTATAGTTTCACCTTGTGATGAAAAAGAGTATACTGAAAAAGATGTAATTACTATGTTATCATATGCAGTTGCACATGAAAAGATAACGAGTAAGGAAATGAAAGAAAAAGTAGATGAAGTATTAAATTGGTTTAAATCATACAAATGATAAAAGATACATTAGATGAATATTTAGAGTTTGACTCTAATTTACTTTTTAGTAGAGTTCCGATAGAGGAATATGGAAATCAATTAAAGAGATTAGTTCGAATCTTTGGTGGTGCAATTAGGGATATTATTGCAGGACAAACTATCAATGATATTGATATATTAGTTGGTGCACAATCCTGTAAACTAATTGAAGAGGTTTTGAGTGAACAAGGATATACTTATATGTATAAACTCATACCTAAAGATTTATCAAGTGTTTATAAAGATATAAGAGTTATAAACGAACCTAGAACATGGATGAAGGGTAATAAAATGGTTCAATTGATTAGACCAGTAATATCAAATGGTAATAATCACCGAATATATGAAAAGGGGTTTGTAGATTTAATACAGAATGTTGATATCAGCTCTTGTGGAGTTAGTTGGGATGGGGAAACATTATATGAAAATTATCCAAATGCTATTACTCATTGTCAAAATTTATCATTTTTTATAAACGATGATGCAAAAATGTATTCTAATAATAGGTCTTTTATGAGAGGTCAAAAGTTTATAGAAAGAGGGTGGAGACAAATAAAAAAGGATGACCTATTGATTTCTAGAGATATGAAAATAAACAATATACTAAATGAATCAAGAATCGAATACAAAAGTGAACTACCAAATGGTGTCTATACATCAGATAAATCTATCGAGTTTGATAATCACTGGGACACGTTTTAAAAATAAATTAAAAATAAAAATATGAAATTAGAATTGAAAATGTTTAACTTCCAAGGATCACCGGTTTATTTAAAACTTTGGTTCTTAATAATCTTTGCCTGGTTTAGTCCAAGTATGGTTATTGCAATTTTTTTATCAGTATTGACACATGAGTTGGCACATGCACTCGTCGCCAATCGATTGGGATATAGAGTTCATAAAATTTATATTGATTTATTCTATGATGCTGCCGAGATTGATCTAAATCATTGTCCAGAGAGAGATTCTATACCAATTATAGCAGCAGGTCCAGTAAGTAATCTTCTATTGTCCGGGTTATCATTTTTAACTTATTTCATGACAGGTATTCCATTTATAATGGATCTATTATTAGTAAATATTATTTTATTTATATTCAATATATTACCAATATATCCTATGGATGGTGGTCGTATTCTAAGAAGTTTTCTTATGATGAAGATGTCAAGTAACAGAAGACTAGCTAAACAGATTAGTGATTATATTTCTTTATCATCTAGTATTATACTATTGGTTTTTTGTTTATTTACAGAAAGTTTTATACTTGGAGTTTTCTCCTTATTGTTTATTTACCAAACCTTAAAAGAACTAAAAATTATAAAATGAATAGAATTTATAAAATAGAATCAAACTATACCGTAGAGGAATATACCGACTTATTATACACACTATCAGAAGATGAGAAGGATTTAATGTTAGAATTTATCGAATCTAGTGAAAAATTAGACCTTTATAAAAAGGCAGATGGTACGTTTATACTAACCGAAATATATGACTACGATGAAGAAATAAACGAGGATATTGATTCGGATGTTATACTAACCATTGCAGATGAGTATAAAGTAAATAATCTTAATAGAGTTTTTGAAAAGTTTGATAAAGATAGGTTCTACCTAGAAGATATAACAGATGATGTACTCTCTGGTGATCATACCGAAAAGGATTATAAAAACGTTGAAGATTATGTTATTGAATTATTTGATATTTATTTAGAAGAATTCTTAACAAAAGATATGGTTTTAGATAAAATAAACAAATTTGGAATTGAGTCTTTAAAAGAAATCGATATAAAGGTTTTAGAGTCTTAATATATATCTTATGTGTGATAATAAAAGACTACATATAGAAGATTTAATAGAAGGTGTTGATTTCTATTGGGAAGAGATAGAAGGTATTAGAATGAGAGTATTTACCAAAGAATACTTAGAGATAGTCAGACCTTCATGTTGTAAAAGCGGTTGTATAAATTGTCCTTGGGACTTCAGAAAGAAGTAAAATGAAAAACTTTGAAGTAGTTTGTATAGAAGAAGATTACTTTGCACCAGTAGAGTTCGGTAAAATCTATACCGTTACTGATATTATAGAAGCGGGATCAGTAGAGGAAACTTACATACTTGAAGGATTTAATCCCGATGGTAGTAGTATCTTTGAAGGAATACTGGTATATTCGAATCTGTTCGTCAGATTAGATAAATGGAGAGAGATGCAGATAAAAAAGATTGGCTTATGATAGAACAAAAAATAAATTGTCCTACATGTGGTAGTAAAGCCATACTTGATGAATATGAAAATAATATGTATATTGACCGTATTAAGAAGAGAATAAAATTCAAAATGGTTAGTTATGTTTGTGGTTCATGTAAAAATAGTTTTACTACAACCGAATCTGATACTTTAGTTATCAATGGTATAAATAAAGCGATAAGGAAAGAACAAAGAAAATCAAAAATAAATAAATATGTTAAAAAGAACACACTATAAAGAATGTCCGTGGACTAATCAGAACACACACAGTTTAAATTTTCGAAAATATACAGAGAAGGTGAAATCTGTTATTGGTATAGAAAACCATTCTTGTCACATGATAAATAAAGATGTATGGGGTTCGAAAACTACAATAAACGAAAAAAACGTTTGTATCGGTTCTAAACTTTATCTTAAAAATAAATAAAACAAGTATGAAAGAAAAAAGAATTTTATTAAGTGAATCAATGTTTAATAACCTTTGTAAAATGGGTTATTATACCGCAGCTGAAAATAATAGCAAGAATGATTTATATTTTACTAAAGAAGATGTAAATTTATTAGTTACTGGTAAAGTCGTTGAAAAAGATGCTAGTTATAATCAAACGAAATGGCTCTTTATGTTACAGGATATTGGAATTGATTTAATCAATGAAATCTTAAAAAGATCACCAATTTTTTCAGATTTGGTAGGTAACTTTCTAAATTAAAAATATGAAATATAAGATTAGAATTTTTGGATATGGTGCTGAAGTTGCATTTGGTCATGTTGAGCAAGATTTGAAGGATCGTTTAATTAAAGGCGTTGAAAATGGTTCGCCAATAAATGAACTTGTTACAGATTCAGATATTTTAGGTTCAGAATGGTTTGAAATAAATGATGTTTATTCAAATTTCCAAGCAAATGATGAGTTTAATATCGAAGTAATTGATGAGAATAATGATATCGTCTTTGAGGCAAGAGCATTTGACTTACAAGATAATGAAGAAGAAACCATCGAATATGAATATTTTGAAGATTTCTTAGAAAGTTCAGGTAAAGTATTAAATGAGGATTTATTACTAATGAATGTTAGTAATGAAAAGGGAACCTTCTTTACTGCCGAGATAGAAGATGATGAATTTGACTTAGAGAAGTTAAAGATAGTTATTATGGGAGAAATAGGTACTAATGATTTCTATATCGATGATATGGTATCAAAAGTTATGTACAACGGAGTCGAAATAACAAGTAATGATTTATCAACAGACAACAAATCATTCGACTCATATATAAATATGTAAATAAATTAAATATGAATAAATTAGGAAATGAATTTAGAAAATATGCAACTAAGCATATTGGATTAAATACCAACACTGTTGATAGTGTTTTAGCATCTCAAACACCTTATATCTTAGAGGAACGTCAGATGAATGTAACTCAAATGGATGTATTCTCGAGAATGTTACAGGATCGTCAGATGTTTATAACGGGTGGTGTTGACCAGAGAATGGCAGATGTTACCCAAGCACAATTATTATTTTTGGAATCACTTGACCCAAACAGAGATATCACTATGCTAATCTCAAGTCCAGGTGGTAGTGTATTATCAGGTTTAAGTATTGTCGATACAATGAATTATATTAAACCAGATGTTGCAACAATAAACTTAGGTATGGCAGCAAGTATGGGTAGTGTATTATTAAGTTCTGGTGCAAAAGGTAAGAGATCATCATTGATATCATCAAGAGTTATGTTACATCACGTTAGTTCTGGAACACAAGGTACCGTAGATGATCAACGTATAACTTTAATGGAGTCTGAAAAGTATAACTTTTTATTATTCAAAATTCTTTCTAAAAATTGTGGTAAAACATTTGAACAAGTTCATGATGATTCTATGAGAGATAGATGGTTTAATTCATCAGAAGCACTTGAATATGGCCTAATCGATGAAATTATTGGTTTAGAAAAGGCACCAAGTATTGATTCCTTAATGGAAGGATTTGATGACTATTATGAAAAATACGTTTTCAAAAAACAATAATATTTCTTATTTTATGTAGAATATGGAACCGATACACGGATAATTCTACTCTAAGAACTTTGTAACTACTTTGAGACAAAAGTATTGGACATAACATAAAATAAGAACCAACTTAAAATGCTCACCAATTATTTGGTGAGCATTTTTATTTTATTTATATTTGTCATATGAAAATAACATACGACATAATTAAGAAAAATATAGAAACCTATAATAAGGCAAAGGAAATATTTCCTGCGATTTCACAATTTGAAGATAAGAAAATTGATTTTACTGCAATGAGAGGATTGGGTTTAGGTAAATTTGCAGATTTCTATATGTTTATGGAAACTGTAAATAATAACGGATATACACCTATAATCAATACAAAATCTTTTAGGGTATTAAAACCAATGATAATTGAGAAAACCAGTACTGAAAGATTTAAAACGTATATAAAAAATCGTACTCAAAGTAAATTTGATTTGATATTAAATGATAATGATTTATTTGATAGGTTATTGAATGGTGCCTGGAAAAGTCGACCGAAAATGAGAAGAAATGGTCAAATGGGATATGGTACTAGAAAGAATGAAAGAGTAGAAGGCTTTAAAGATGCAATTGTTCCTATTATAAACTACATTATATTAAATGAAATAGAAATCAATTATAATATACCAAATCAATCTAAAATAGAAAATGTAATAAAATGGTACACAACAGAAGAACTTAATTATGATAGTGTACCTCAAAGGGAGATTGAATTGACTAATAAGCTTTTACAAACATTTTTAGATGTAGTTGATAACGAAAAAATAGATTTTAGAAAATTAAACATTAAGTATATTTTATCAGCAATATCAAATAAGATTAAAAATGCCATGGATATAAAAAATGGCACTATGTTAAAATGTATTAAGGAATTAGAAGATCCAAATTATACAGGTAGAATTTTATTAAAAAAAGGTAATACTTATGAGGTTACTGGAACTTATGAGAGAAATGGATATTTAATAGTTTATGTAGAAAATGAATTAGGTCATAAACAATATTATGAATATTCATATTTTGACGATATGAGTATTAGAAGAGATGATTTACTTAGTATGTTACTGGATTAAATATCTAAATCAGAGTATGGATTTTCATTATTTAACATCATTCTATAATCTTTTATTATAGATTCAAATATAAAGTCTAGTTTTTCCTCATCAAAGTCGGGACAACCTACTACTATATCAATTATTTTTTTATGATTTAGTTCAAGAACCTCATGATATGTTATTTCATAATCTTTATAAAATTTCTCGAAACATTCGAAATGAATATCAGCCATCTCAAAAAGCATGTCTAGGTGTTTGTCGGTTAACATTCAACATACTATTATTTTTTTAACCTCATCATTTACCACTAAAAGATATTCTATAACAACACCATAATTATTATCAGATATATTTTTCTTAAATACCATAGTTATGGATCCATTATTACCCATATAGATTATATTTTCTAAATCTTTTATCTTATAGATTAAAGTTCCATCAATTTTACCAATAAGTCTTATGTCACCATATCCCTGAAGAGGTTCAAATTTTTCGGATTTAGATAATTCTGAAATTATATTATCAGATGTTATTATCCAATCTTTACCTTCAAATTTTTTTAATAAAGTATTAACATTTCTTTTATTAAATAAATTTTTAATAAATCCTAAGTTAAAATATTTCAAATTTTCCTTTTGACTAAAGTTTAATTTGATAAGTAAATTAGATTTAATATTCTCTCTTATATTAAGAGAAATAAGTCCTGATCTAGGTATATCATATTTAAAAAGATCAAAAACTTGAAAATTTTTAACCTCAATAATCTCATTATTAATTTTACTAATGTCTATTTTTTCAACCTTTGCCGGATTTTCATCTGTAAAGTAAATATTTGAGAATAATGCATTACCAAATAAAGTGTCTATTATATTTTCCATATTTATTTTACGAATTTTAATTAATTTGTTTATGAATTTATCTCGTTGGATCTATTATAAAAAGTTTCGGCAATTTTCTTTAAAGTTTGTTTAGGATATTTACCTTCTTCTGCCATATATTCTGCAGTTATTGCTCTTAGTTTTGCAGATTCATAAATAGTTACCTTTTTTGAATCTGATTCAACTATTTGTAATAATAAATCTTCATCTTGACCATATTTTTCAAATAAAGATGATATTTTTCTTCTATGGGATAAAGTTTTATTATTATCCAAAGATTTTAAAATCTCCTCATTTACCATCTCAATCTTATTATCTATAACTTCCCAATCTTTTATTTGTCCCTTTAAACTCTCTAACAGTTTAGTTTGGTCTCCTAATGTCTTATCATTCATCAAAGACATTAAAGCCTCTAAGAATGTCTCTTTACCTGTTATTTTAATAGAACCTGCTCTTAAATATCTATCAACCGGTCCATGAGTCTGGATAGTTAAAAAATCTTCCATAAGACTCATCACCTTATATTTAAAAATATCTTCTTCTGTAAATTTATTAGATTCTTTCTTTGGCTCTTCGCCTACTTTTTGGTTTATAACTAATGAAAACTTTTTCATATTGTTTTATTTTTTTTAATATCCCTGTTCACTTTACTACAGAGTGGTTGTAAGTTTGTATAGTGATTTAATTTTAATATTTCCTCTTCGGTTTTGGTAGATGATATTGGAATTATATAATCTAAATTTTTACCCACCCACCAAAACTTCAAAAATATTCACATCTCTATATTCATGAAAATGTCTTAATGATAAAACTATTTTAGATCCAATTCTGTCTTTTTTAACTGATTCTAAACACTCAAATTCCATAGCCATTGTTTCATCATAATCCCAACCACTATCTCTGGTATAATCAGACCAATAATTTATAAATTCATAAATTTCTCCTTTTATGAAGTATTCTTCACCATGTCCGACAACTTTATGTTTGAAAGATGGTATTATTCTTCTAAATAAATTAGTTGATTTATTAAATTTAATTTTATCACCAATTTTTATATCACCAATTAAAACTTTTTTCTTTATTTCAAGATCATGATATCTTTTAACCATTGTTTCATTTAATTTCTTATTATTAAATGTGTTGAAATCATCTATTTGTTTTCCCATTTCTTTACTCATTTTCATAACATATATATTAAATAAGAAAACCCATCTTTTAGATGGGTTTTAATTAAATATTCTTTTTATAGTCTTGAACATCATCTCTGACTTCTTGTGCCATCTTTTTAAGCTCTTGCATTACTTTTCTAACTCTAGTACCAGCAGTTTTATTACCTCTTATGAAAAACTTTTCAAAGTCTTCTTTAAAGTCAAACTTTTTTCCATCAATCTCAACTTCTTCTGTTAGAATTTGAATCAATCTATCATATTTATCTAAATAATCCATATAATATCATTTTATTTTTTTTTATATATAAATTTTAATTACCTTTCTAGATTTAAAATATTTCATTCTATTCATTTCATACTCTTGATTGAATTTGGTTATTTTATCTCTTTCATTCTATATTAAAGTGTTTCCTCAATATTTCAAATGCTAAATCTCTTTGTTTATTCACATATCTAGTACTACCAGATACTTTTATTATACCTAAACTTGCGGCGGTCTTTAAGAAATTTGTCATATCTTTAGGCATAACTATAATCTCATTTACTTTACACATCTCAACAATACTTTTATTAGATGGTAATTTTTGATTCATTTTAGTATCCTCTGTATACATAACTTCTAATATTTCATTATATAATAACCATTTTTGATAGTTAGGATCTTTTTCAATCTTATCTCTAAACTCTTTGTATGATCTAAATTTATAATATTCACCAAAGTAAACACCTGCTAGAATTACTATCTCAATCAATGTAGATATGATTACGAATGCAAATGAATTTTTATCATTATCTTCTTTTTTATTTTCGGATTCTGATTCAAAATCTTTTTTATGTTTTTCAATTTTATCATCTCTTTCCTTTTCACTATTTTTAATCTTAGTTTCAAGATTTTTAATCTTCTCTTCAGATTGTTCTTTCTGAATTCCAAGGTCCTTTATAGTTGCACGTTGGTCTCTAGATAACCATCCATCCGCAGATTTTGCTTGTAAGGTTGCCAATAATTCATCTTTTGACTTAAATGACTCTTTTTCCATTTTTATCTCTGATTCAAATGGTTTAATAATATCATTTTTGTAAACCAATTTGATACTATCCGCATATGATTCAGTCATTATTTTTGTCTCATTTTCTATACTATCTGTTTTTGATGCATATTGATGAGCACCATTTATAGAAGCATAAAAAGAGAATCCTATTATTGTAATACTTAGTAGGAACAGAGGAAGAACATCCTTTCCTAAGGTTCTCAATTTTAAGTATTGTATAGAAAACTTATCAAATATATCCCTCTTTAATAGTTCTAAGCCACCCAATATAACAATAGATGCAAAAAATACTGCAACTTTATTATCTGTCATGGCACCTGCTAATATGTTTGATAACATAAAGTATGCTAAAAATATTGAAGCAATATGACCAAAGTAAGAAAGAATTGTCATAACCATGTTTATATTCTTATAACCTTGGTTAAAATTTTGCTCGTTTATTTTCTTCTCTAATTTTTTAAATTCATTTATTTTCATCTTCCTTTGTTATAATTTTTCCAGTTAATCTTTCTTTAAAAGAAAGTTTTCTGTTTTTCATTTGATCAATAAAATCATCCTTTTTTGCATTTTCCACCAATAATTTATAATTATCTTCGTTCATAGAATGAATATTTACTTCAAGATTTTTAATTTTAAATTCAAAATCATCCTTATCTCTTTCCAATCTACCATGTAGTAATCTATAAAAATACCGCCATTTTCTTAAAAGAAATTTAAACTCTGTTGGTGATAAGTCTACCTCAAATTCAGATGTCATTAAAAGATCTAATATTTGTTCATCATTAAGTTCTGAAATCATTATATATATATATATTTTTTAAAACCCAATCTCTAAATCATTCATATTAGGTCTTTTCTTTATTATATCAACAAGTCTTGTTTTGTTTTTATACTTTTTATTAAATTCTAAGTGCTTTACTAAATCAGTAGATTCTTCTACAGATAAGTATTCAAACTCAACAATATCAATCAAATTATTACAATCCAATAGAGTACTATCAATATCCTCTTCAGATTCCGAATTGAATAAGGTGACTATACTAACATTCATATTATCAGAAAGTAGGCCATCAACCATTTGAACTAGGTTATTTGAAGATGTGTTCTTGGTAAAGTTTTCATTAAAAACCATCTCACAATCATCCAATATTAATATTGGTTTTTCATGAGTTTTAATAAATCTTCTAAAATCCGGATTATTTATTGTATGCTCAATCATATTATTAGGTATAAAAATTACAATTCTACCAATCTTAGATGCCAAATACTTTATAATTGATGTTTTACCAGTTCCTCTATCACCATAAAAAATATAAAGACCTTTTTCAGACTTTTTAATCTTTTTAATATTCTTATCAATACTCTTAAAAGTATTAACAGAATAAAAAAGGTCAATATTTTCTAAATCATCATCTAATATGGAAATCGGTTCTAATTCAAGACCATTTTGTGTAAAAATAATTGTGTTTAATTTATTAGAGTCATCATCTTGATAATCTAAAATACAATCATTCAGTTCATCTACTATACTTGATATATTATTATCACCATGATAATAAAAAGTTATAGAGTCAATAAATGAGTTTTCTTGATTTCTATCTGCAACTACATAAGATAAATAACACTTATCATCTAATCTAGCCAATATCTTATCATTAATAATAACACCATGTTTATCCGGTATAACCTCTGTAAATATATTTTTATCTAAAATATATTTGTATAAAACCTCATCAAATAGTTTACTTGAGTAAGTATTATGTAGAACTATTCGATTAGGTCTGTTTCCAAATTTATCCCAACAATAAATAAAATCATTTAGATTATAATCATCCTTAGTTATATTTAACGTTAAAGAACTTTTTGATAAATCACCTGGTAATTTTATATCATCACCTATAAAATATTTAAATATATCATTATCATAGTTAGAGGTATTGTTAAATGCATCTATTGCAAACTCTTCTCTTACTTCTAACTCACTTGAACAATCCTTACTTAAAACTTTAATAAGTGGTAAATATTGATTCTTATTAGAAACAACCAATACGTCATTATAGTTTTTAGCGGCCGCCCTTATCAAAGAAACCCCGGCAATATCTATATTCTCTATAATCTCCTCATGTTTTACCTCTTCATTAAGAAGATTTTCAAACGGATAGAGATCAATAATAACCAAATCAATATTATTAATATCATACTTTTTTATTTCTTTTTGGTCTGATTTGGAATCTCTTTGATTTAATATACCTGAAAATATTTTTGGATGTAATGTTTTAACACGACCTCCTAATATTTCGGGAAAATCTGTTAGACTTTCAACCGAAACTACTGGTATTCCTAGATTTTTTATGAAGTCATATGTTATACCAGTGGAGTATATAATAACACCATTATCATTAAGGATCTTAACAATCTCATCTAAACCAGTATTATCATAGACTGATATCAACGCACTTTTAATTTTTTTATTGTTCATATGAAAAAATGGTATTTTTATATTTTTATATATATTTTATAAATATTTTTATAGATATGGAAAAAAAAGATATAGAGTCAATACTTTTAGCAAATTTTTATTTTTTGTCATGTAAGTTCGATAACCCATTATGTCCAAAAACAGATTTAGCCAGAAGATTCCTTATTAGGAAGATTAAAAAAGTCTTAAATAAGAATAATAGAAAAATAATTTCTAAAAATCTTAATTAAGAACTTTAAATTAAATACTTGGTCCATCAATAACTGGTCCATCAATAACTGGTCCATCACTAGGTCCATTTATATTTTGAGTATTCTCAAACATACCTTTCTCTTGTTCCTCTTTTATTAAATTCATAATAAATTCTTTTTGTAATTTTTGAGCTCTAGCCTTATCGTTTGAGATTCTATTATTTCTAGCAGCAACTCTTTCTTTATGTTTTTTTCTATTTTTACTTTTTGCCATAATTTTATAAATTTGTTTTTAAATTATATAATTAATCTAGCAAATGTTTAGTTAAAATTGAAAATCAAAACCAATATTTTTATTATCCTGTATGAATTTATCTAACTCTTCTTTATTTTGTATTTTTAATACAGTACCATCACTAAGTGCTATCTCATAGATAAATAAATCTTCAACCGGACTTTTAATATCTAAAACCGGGTCAGTTGCCACAACTTGTGATTTAAAATCAACATTGTATGTAGATGTACTTTTAGGATCCTCACCATTTAATATTTTACCCAAAACTTCAGGATCCATAGTATCAGGATTATCACCACTACACAATTTAATATGTGGTGGTGGAATTATACATTCAATACCTAATGTTGCCCAGATAAAATCTATGATTCCATTTATAAGTTTTTCAATAAAACATATTATTGGTGAGAAAACTCTTTTGGGTATATTCCCACCTTGATCTCTAATATCATTAGTTGTATATGTAGGTAATTGTCCTAAAAATGGAACACTGAAAAATTTAGTAAAATCCGCAAGTTCAAAATCATCCTCATATAAATAATCACGTTTACTCTTACTTTTATCTGGGTTTGGAATATTTGCCTTAGCTAACCACTCCAATGGCATACTAGGATCAATTTTAATACCCATCATTTTAAGAATTCCAATCGGTGTAACAAAGTCTAATATCCATTTAAAAGAAAGAAATTCTATTATTTTACCAGGTAATGCCATTGGATTTGTTAAACTCTTAAAGAAATCCATTATCCACTCAACAATACCTGCAATTATCTTAATTGGTAAAGTAACAATACCTAATGAAATTTTTAATAATGGTTGACTATTCGAATTTAATTCAAAATTTTTCTTTTTTATCTCATCTAATTTATTCTTTATAGATTCATCATTAGGATTTTTATCAAGAGCTCTTTCAAGTTTTTCCTTTGCAGTTTTTAAATCTTCAGGATCTAATGAATTACTAAGTTCATCAACTTCTTTAAACATTTCCTCATTCGATTGATTAATATAAATAAATTTATAATCCACTCCATTTATAAATTGACCAGTAGAATACCATGTAGATATAGTGGTATATCTCTTATTAGGATCAATACTACCAGAATTACCCTGTTTTAATCCACTATTATTTTTACTATTCACATCTATTTCATTTTTCGCGGAGTTTTTACTATTTTCGTTATTACCATCATCTTTAGTAGGACCACTAACATTTAAACCATCATCTTTACTAACTTTTTCTTTATTGAAAATTAGTCTCATAGGTGATGGGTTTCCCCACTCTTTTGTTATTATATTATCCATTTTTAATTCCATTCCAAAAGAAAGATCCTTACCAAATATAGAGAATGGTATAAATCCAACACCATCAGCAACAAATTTAAAATTACCTATAACATCTTTAGGTGGTTTAGAAGGTACTTTACCGGAAGAATCTTTAAGATTACCAATACTATCAACCATAATATGATTTTTTAATTGAGAACCTTCGAATATTCCTTTCATTTTATTAACATAATCTCCCATTTTAGGATTATTAGGAGTTGATCCACTAAACCTTTCCTTATCTTTTTTCAAATCATTGGCAGACTCAAAAGTTTTCTTTGCTTCTGGCGAAAATGTTGAAAACGATTCTCCTAACTTTTCCATTATTATATCGGTAACAAAACTCATTGGATTACCAAATAATTTTAATAATTTAACAATCGATGGTATTAGTTTAGAAAAAACCTTTACTATCATCTTTATAAATACTGATATAGAACCTACTGCATGTGGTAGACGATATGTCCCACCACCGGAGTTTGATCCGGCACCTGAACTCTCACCAGGACCATTTTGATTATTTTCATCGACCTTAACACCCTCTATTATATAATATGTTTCTTCATCTAAATCTGTAAGTGAATATCTATAAATAGTACCTAACTCTTGAAGACTATCCGGACTACCAACACCATACATACCTTTAGAATATAATTCATCCTTAGTAAGATGTTCATTTAATATTTTACTTGGGTCTATTATCTTACCATATGGAAAATCACCATTGGTTACTTTAAGTTGATATAAAGGTATTGTTTTATCGGATGTTGATGAAATTGGATCATAATAATAATTTATACCATTTACATTTAGTGGTTTTTTTAATGTATTTTTTAAATTATATGAAATGGTTATCTCTTTACCAAACTTTGGTAAATTTAAAGTGTTGTATGATTTATTATAAACATAATACCACTTAATTATTATTCCTGATTTAACTTCAACCAAACTACCATCCCCAATTATTTTTAATCCATCCCCACTATTTAAACTATCAGAATAACTATATTTACCGTTATTTATACTGTTTATAACTATTGAATAGTTACCATGTTTAAAATATGGAGTACCTGAACCCATTTCTAAACTATTAGTAGATTTTAATATATCAGCCATTAAACCACCCGGTTTTTCAGACCAAATATTTATAGAATAACTATTTGGTAAAATCTTTTTAGTATCCGGTTCATAGTTCCAATTTTCCAAAGTGTAACTATTCACACCAACAAAACTTTCAAATAAAGATCCATTTTTAGTAATATCAATATTAAAATTAGTATTATCTGATAGTTTAAAAACGGCTTTATTTTTAATAAAAGATTTTATATCAACCTGTACATTACTCTCATCTCTACTTTCAAAATATTCAATTTTACTAGCAACCTTTACTTGTATTATCTTTGTCTCATAATCTGACTCAGGATCGATCCATATCTTACCATCAACTAATTTAGGATCATTTAATGCCTCTGGTATAGTAATTTGCATAGGTTTAAATGAAAACTTCATGTTATCAGGTACATTGAAATCTTTATATACCGAAACCTTATTCTGACCATAGGTATTTACATTCTCTAAGTGTGATAAAACATTCACTTGTGACATTATGGTATCCACATATTCTTTCTTTTCAACATCAGTTAAATCTTTGGACATATCCATATTAACTTTTGTATATTCTTTTAAATATGTCGAGTATGTATTTACATCAGCATCCTCGAAACCTGAAATAACTGGATCACCTTCAATTGCATCAAAACCATTCAATATATTTTTATCACCTTTCTTATATTTTTTTAAAGTGAATGGTGGTGCAGGTGACTTACTTTCTGGTTGTGTTTTACTATTTACTTTATTGATACCACCTAATCTTTCCCAAGTATAAATAGGTGTTCCAAAACTTGGCCAAACTATCGCATTAGGGTTAGAACTTTTGGGAAATACCCATTTACTGGATTTTGTAATCCAAGATGCCTTTTCAAAAGGAGTTTCAACCGGACCAGAAAGACCAATAGTTTTTAACTTAGATTTTGGATCAATTGGTACACCTTTCGAATCAAAGATACCTAAAATTATTCTTTTTGGTTTATATTTATCATATGGATCAACATCATCTTCAGTTTCATCTGCTTGGTTGGAATTTATATCATCATCTGATGGTAAATCTATATAACTGTATATATAATCAACCGTAGGATCATAAAAACCGGTTGAATATACAACATCCACTATTTTATATTTTAAACCATTTTCATTTAATTTTTCATTCTGTTTATCAGAAAAATCTGAAGATCCATTATTACTTTCTTTAGTGTTGTCTACTTTTGATATAGTACCATCCTTATTCACCGTCATTTTCCCACCAATTTTAGAAAGACGATTTAAATCCGCCATAGCCTTTTTAATCTCAGCACCACCTTGATAACCAATTGCCTTAGGTCTATTACCAGAACCACCATTACTAATTGGTTTATCAGATTTAAACGTTAGTGGACTTATTGATAGAAGTGGCATGACTCTAGCAATGATATCCTCAATATCAACTAACACATCAATTACCATTTTTGCAATTTCCATATATGGTTTTTGTGTTTCAAATATTGATTGTAGAATTGTTTTCTCCATTGCCTTTAGACCAAGTGAGTCATTTTCCGTTGATGATGAAATTTCTGACTTTGGTATTTTTATCTTACCACTCTCATCTTTATAATTAGCTATTTTATCTTCTATTCCTAGTTTATTTACTTTAGAGAATTGTCTAACAACCATTTCATCATTTGATGCAATTGGTGAGTTTAAATTCTTAACCATCGCAGATTTAACAATAGAATCAGCTATTCCTAGATTACCCTCCATGAAAGAAATTATAAAATCGACATTCGGAACTAAAAGAAGTGCAGATGATGTCATACCAATTGACTTTGAAATGGCACTTGGTATTCCAGGTAGTGCAAGTGTAACTTGTGCTTTTGATGAGAAATTTGAATATAGTGGCCAAAAACCTGCCATAGTTTATTATATTTTAGGTTATATATTCAACAAACACATATTCCTAAAAATAATTTTACATATCAGAGTTTTCTATATCAGAACTTTCGGAATTTTCTTTCTTTGAAATTAAATAGTTGAAGTTATCCGCTAATTCATATTTGTATTTTGCACTAAGTTTACCTGATAACTCACTACCACTAAACTTAATGAAAATATTCATATCAATTAGACTCTCACCATCTAACTCTAATATTATTTTAATTCTAAAATCGTTATTCTCCTCTTCTTCACTAACTTCAAAGTTTACATGATAATCAAATTTTAAATCGATCTCGTTATAATATTTTCTAAAGAAGTCTCTTGAAGGAACCATATTAAATTGATTACCATTATTACCTAAGAAATAAACTGGTCTTTCTAAACAACCAAGTTTCTCAACTAATGTTTTAAATAACTTCATCTTTACAGTACCACCTGAAAGTTTAAATTTCTCACCTTCTATTTTTTTAATATCATCCGGGAAGTTTGTTTTTAAAGATGTTGTTAGTAAGTTTTCTAATATTTTAGAATTAAGTATAACAATTTTTGTTTCATACCATTCCTTTTCAACTCTTCCTAGATCCATAAAACAATTCTCACGATGCTTCCATATCTCATTAAGTAAGTCAGAAAACTTTAAAATGTTTTTATCAAACTCTTCCATGAACTCACCTAAGTGTTTAAATTTTGGGTCTTGATGTCTTATATCAAAATACTCAAAATAACCCATAGTTTCTATTCTTTTAGGGTCTATAAACTTCTCTATATGTCTTTGTATGTTCTTATCAACATTTTCATATATAATCCTAACCCATTCTTGAGTAAGTTTACTCCATCTAGGCATATAATCATCACTATATAATCTTTCGATATCCTCACCAATCAAATCATCGACAAATGTATTAAATGATGCAGTTTTTTGAGTTGTTAAACTTTTATTTAAAAATAAAGAGTATTGTTTACCATCTTTTAATTCAATAACAATATCCTCAGCATGTTCTTTATACTTATTAGGACCGATCCAATATATTGATTGTATAGAATCTGAATCAAGTTTGGTATCTGGTAATAGTTTATCGATAATATTTCTTGCAGTTGTTCTAGCACCAACCAGTTTATCCCAATCTCTTTCGATATTAAACTCATTGTTTTCAAATAATGAGTTTATTTTACCTAAGTCATTATCATCAATACATATATCACCATCAAATCTACCCAAACTAAGCCTATTCTTAGCTAGTAATAAATTTTTTAAATCTGTTATGAATATTTCAGAGTTTTCTGAATATCTAGCTTTCAATCCTCTATCAAGAATATTATCAAGAAAATTGTTATTTAAAAGTATCATACTCACACAAATCTCTTGAATAAGATTTTTATTACTGTATATAGGTTTTATAGGTTTTTCAACCGGAGTTTCTAATGCTTCTTTGAATAATTTATAATTTCTAATCCATTTCATTTATCTGAAATATTATTTTAATATATATATTAAAAATATTTATTCATTTTAATGAAATGGTTAAAAACATACAAACAACATAATGAATCGATTGTCATCGATTTAAATTACCAATCAATAGATTTGATGGAATCTTTAAATATCTGGCACGATGTTCTATTAAATTCCATCTCGGCAGAAGAAGAAGATATTTATGATAAATTTAGTCTACCTAAAGAAATGTATAATGGTAAATTAGATTTGGATTTCCTTACAAATAATATAGAATTTATAAATTCACTTTCGAGTATAGGACTTAAAAAGTCTACAGTACAAAATACCGATGATAATCAAACATTCATAAACAAACCTTGTAAGTTTATGTTTATCTATAAATCAGAAAGTAATGAGTTAGAAAACCCTGTTTATATATTGTTTCAAGTTTGGAATGATTCACTAAATAAGTGGGATGAGGTAAACCTTTATAAGGTAAATGATGATGTTAAAAAGTTTTATGATAAACTTTCATCAAAAACCATTGAGATAACTGATGGTGATGAAAACTACATCTATAAAACATCAAATGGATCTGATTGGGAGTTACAAAACCTTAAAAGGGAAAATGATATCTATCAAAGATATTTCAGAAAAGAACAATTACAAGAACTTCTTTCTGATAGAAATGTAAAACTTACTATTATATAATTTTAGATTTTATATATTCTAATAGTATCTTAGATCTTTCCAATTCATCCTCTGTGTTAAACCATTTCCACGTAAAAGTAGATTCCATAAAACTTATACGTTCCTTAGTTTTTAATATTTGAGATTTAAGACTATCACTATCTTCAATACTTATATCATAATATATTCCAAGCTTATCACAAACAGAGTATATACCAATTATATCATTTTCGTCATACATCTTACTTGCAGAAATATAGATATCATTTAAATTAGAATCGGTAATTTTATCCGGATGTGTTTTTTTAACTATATCTCTATACAACTTCTTAACTTTTTCATCCACTACCTTTCTAACAACCAACTCTTTATTATCAATAGGTTCATCTAAATTTATATTAGATTTCTCCTTAACAAATTCATCTATTCTACGGTTTACCTTTTTATCGAACATTTCCTTTAGAACAGGGTTTTTATCCAAAAGATTATGTAAACTAACCATAAAAGAGTTATCTGCTTCAAAAACAAGTTCATTTTTATATTCAAGCTCTGAATTTATATAATCAAGTTCTTTTAATAGTTTACGTAATTCTAATTTATGTAATTTATTCATTATTATTATATATTTATAATAGAGTATTTGTTCAACAAAATAAATATGATTTTGTATATTTTATATATAAAGTAATACATTATGAGTAGTGATAGGAAAATTAAAAAGTTTTATGAGTTTATGAGTGGAACTAGAATTCACAGAGTACTTAATATGACTATAATAAGTGGTAATTTAAAAGGTTTCTTAACTAAGAAACGTCCTTTTGAATTATACCTATATACCTCAAAAGGTAAAATTATCGACTTCCGTATAAAGGGTTTAAATATAAATGATTTAAAATTAAATATAAAATTTGGTGATGATGTAGACCTCTATAAGAATTGGGCTATAAAAAATAAATATGAAATCGAAGATTTTGTTAGATAAAATAATTAAGAATATGAAGAATATAAAAACATTTGAATCTTTTAATGATGAAATAACAAACGAAGGAGAAGTATTCTCAAGTCCTATAAGTCGTGGTGGATTAGGTGGTCAAAACATCGGAACATCATGGGCAAGTGGTGGAGGTGACGGAGTTCAACCTGGTCAAGTAAGTATTCCTTATAATCCGGGTGGTGCTAATAGAGTATTTCAAAAAGTTTCTACACCTGAAATGGGTAAAAACCATGGTGCACACACTGGTAAAAAGTCAAGAGAAAAGAAACTAGATATGAAAACACTTAGATCAATGTTCAAGAAAAGAAAAGAAGAAAGTGACTTAGATTTTAAAGATAGACCAAAAAAAGTTATGAACTTTGATAACTTTGCTAAAGATAATATCAATACTATTAAGAAAGAATCTTTAAATGATATTGTATTGGTAGAAGACTCAATTTGGTATGGGGATCAACCAATAATAGCATATCAAATAGATGTTGAAAATGATACCCTATCATTAAATGATGGATATTTTACAGGAACTGCTATAATAGGATCGGAATCTACAGAAGATAGAGGTTCAGTAGATTTCAGTTCACCATTTCATAAAGGACAAGTACTTCACGATGATGAAGAAGAAATGGTAGAAGAGTTGGATTTCAGATTTCATGAAAGTATTCCAGAATATATCGTAAGAAAACATCTTGACGAATTAGTAAACAAAGAATATAACGGGAAAATAATAAAAATATACTATCACTGATGATAATAAAAAGATTTGAATCGTTCGGTATGAACAGAGATAACTGCGACAGATGTGGTAAACCTACAAATGGTACTACAATAATGAGTATCTTCAATGAAGACGTAATATGTATGTCATGTAAAGAAATAGAGAAGAAAGATCCTGACTACGAAGCAGCAAGCAAAGCAGAGATGCAAGCAGTTAGAAACGGTGATTACAATTTCAAAGGTGTATACCCAGATTATAAACCACTTATAAAAAAATAATAATAATAGGTAATAGAGGAACCGTATTTTTTTAATATATAAAATATGGAAAATGTTTTTATATATGCACTCTCTGATCCAAGAGATGATAAAATTAGATATATTGGGAAAGCCAATAATCCCGAAAGTAGATATAAAAATCACTACAATTCTTCTCGCGATAAAAATACTCACAAAAGAAATTGGATAAATAGTGTTAGAAAAGATGGATTTAGACCTGAATTACTAATATTAGATGAAGTACCAAAAATTGAATGGCAATATTGGGAAAAATTCTACATTGCTTTATTAAAAGCATGGGGATTCAATTTAGTTAACTATACAGATGGTGGTGATGGTTCTACATTTGGAAATAAAGGATCTTGGAAAAAAGGTAATGTTCCTCACAACAAAGGAATACCTTGTAGTGAAGAAACCAAAAAGAAAATCAAAGATACACTAACCGGAACTACTAATGTTAGTAGTTATAAACCAATAATTAAATATGATCTCCAATATAATGAGATTAAAAGGTATAAATGTATAAAAGATGCAATTGATGAAAGTAAAGGATTATTTATCGGAAGTAATATTTCACAATGTTGTAATCTAAAGAGAAATAAACATCAAGGATTTATTTGGAGGTGGGATAATGGTGAACCTCTAAAAGAAAGAGATTTGAGTAATAATAAAAGAGTTCCGGTAGTTCAATATGATATGCAACTTAATGAGATTGGTAGATTTATTTCTTTAATGGATGCGCAAAAAAATACAGGTGTTAAATACCAATGTATTAATAATTGTTGTAAGGGAATTGCTAAAAGAGGAGGAAATTATATTTGGAAATATTTATAAACAAAGACATTTATCTTTAATATAATAATAAAATAGACATTATGTCCAGAAGTAAAGATAAAAAGGAAAAATGCCTGGTGGTTGGAAAATCGGGATCGGGAAAAGATTTCTTGGTAAGAAATTTAATAAAGAAAAATCTTATTGGTTGTCTGAAGATGACTACACGACCAAAAAGAAAACACGAAATACAAGGAGTAACATATGATTTTGTAACAGATTCTCTTTTCAAAGAAAAGATTGAAAATGATGAATTTCTTTGTTATCAGACATTTGAAGTAACACCAGAAGATAGGGAACCGGAAACATGGTATTATGGTATAACAAGAGAAGAATTCGAAAAAGCTCAAGTATTTATAATGACACCCGGGGAGTTCACTTATATTGATTCTGAAACAAGGAAAAAATGTTTTGTTGTTTATCTTGACATTGATAGAGAAATTAGAGAGAATCGAATTTTGGGTAGAAAAGATAAAAATGATTCAGTAAAAAGAAGATTGGATTCTGATGAAGAGGATTTCAAAGGATTTGGTGATTATGATTTAAGAGTAACTGATCCAGATTTCAATGCAGATGATGTATATGATTTGATGGACTAAATATCATATTCTTTATTTATCTTATCAAAGATAAGTTTAATAAAACGAACAGTCTCTATACTATTCAAACTTATAATACTTTGAGGTCTTAGTTTTCCTCTTTGTATGTCAGGAATATTTCCATTCTCTTCAAATGCCTTTTTAAAATCATCACCACTTATAGAAAGTCGCTCTCTACTTATATCAGACCCACTTTTTGTCTTGTAAAATACATTTCTTAGTTCTATTTCAGTTTTATATCCCTCGGATTTCATATACTCACATATAGATACTATATTGTTTAGATACTTTTTAAATTCAAAGAATTTATTCCCAAAAATATCTTTCTTAACTTCCATATAGAATGGTTCTCTATCACTTGTTGGAATGTTCAATGAACGAACTTTTATACCAATCTCCTCATTTGGTTTTATAATAACTATTAAACCATCGTCCTTGAAATCCATACCCCAGTCTTCTAAACTATATAAAATCTCTTTAAAATAAGTATATTTTGATTCCTTTATTATCTTTACTTTCTTTCTTTTAGACATCAAGTCTTTAATAAAATTCTTTATCTCACCATCATGATCTTTCTCAGGTAGAAAAGCATATCCTCTCATTCTAGATGACCATCTTATCTGACCTATTACCTCACTAGATTTAACAACATCATAAATTTCAGTCTTGGCACCCTTCTTTGTAGGTTTCTTTACGAATTTTATAGATGATTTAGATTCAAATATTTTATATGTTTCTAAGTATTTCATTTTACTTTCTTTTAGGTTCTGTTATTGTTCGACCACCCTCACTAAAAGATAATCCCGAAAGTTGTCCATTTATAGAATCACAAGTACTTTCAGAATTAGATATTGTATTATCTAATACTGAAAGTATTATATTTAATATAGAATAAACTTTTAAATAATTATTAGCAGAATCATAAAAATTTGATCCACAAATACCTTCAATTAAATCTATTGTTAAATTGATTGTATCATTATTTCTAACTTTCATTTTTTCTATTATTATTTTAGGAATTCCAACATCATTCATAATCCTTTCATAGTCATATATTATCTTATTCAGTAGATTTAAAAAAGCACCTTTTATTTCTGCAGAATCCATTGATTTATAATCAGTTTTTAGAAAATCTTTTAAATCATCTCTATAACACCCTAAATATATAGAAAGATATTTTCGGAAAACAATGGTTCTATATTCAGTTGAGAAATTCATAGTAGGTACCATAGAATATTTCCATAAATTTATATAATTAAATATTTCATGATTAGTTATATCAGACTCAGTTATATTATTTGTAATTTTAAATTTAGTATCCTTAGTCTTCTCTTTCATAAATCTCTCAACAAATTTTTCAACTATCTTACTATAAATCTTTTTAATCCAAACACTTTTCATAACAGAAACTATAATCAGTATTGTTGCAACTCCGATAAATCCAAAAATACCATATTCTTTAAATATACCAACTAAATACTCTACTTCAACCATAATTTTAAAATCTTTTTATATATGTATATATTTATAAAAAATATCATAAAAATAATAAACGGTACTTATATTTTATATATATAAAGAAAACCAAATAAAATATGATTAAAGTAAACATAAACAAAGTACATGGTGATCTTGTTAATAATTTCGAAGAGGTTATGATAAGTGAGAAGTCTAATAAAGATTTCGGTAATTATTTTGAAATATCTACAATAAAAGAATCAAAAGAAGTTAAATTAATCATAACAAAAAAAAATATCGAAAATAATAAATTTTCTTGGTCATATTATTCAGATCCAACAGATTCAAACTCTTACTTAATAGAAAGAGTTTCAACTATAGATACGATAGTTTCTGATATAGAGGATATAATTGTGAAAAATAGATTCAGTGAAGAATATGTGTCAAAAATAGTTAAATAATTATGAATTTTACATCAATACGTTTTAGTGACATAAAAGGTCAAATAGAGGATTTCCTGAAATCTGAATATAATAAGGCCGGTATACTATTTAGTAGTGCATCTCCTTATGGTCAAATTTTAAGTGTTCTTGAAAATTTGCATCAATTATCCTTTTTATATTTAAAAAATAGTATAAATAGTCATGATATAAGTCTACCAAATTCTCTTAATAAAAGAATAATAAGAAATGCAGCGATAACTGCTGGTCATATTCCCGGAAGAGCAATAAGTTCTAGTGGTACTTTAAAACTATCACTAAAAACAAATTTAGATTTAGAAAAAGATGTACCTGGTGGTAAAATAACCTTCTATAATAAACTTAATATCAAAAATAAAACAAATTCTTTGGATTATTCTTTTAATATAGGTACGGAAAAAATTACACATAAAATAACACCAAATTATAGTTTCTTTGTACCAATAATACAAGGTAAATGGGTTAGAAAAACTTATACCGGAACCGGAACACCTTTACAAACTTTTAGTTCCAATGAGAATGGACAAAAAGATGTTGAAAATTTTAATGTAGAAGTTTTAGTTAATGGTGAACTTTGGACTATTAAAAAACACATATATGAAATGATACCAAATGAAAAGTCAGTTGTTGTTAGAACTGGTTATGATGGTGGTATTGATGTAATTTTTGGAAATGGTGGATTTGGTGAGATTCCACCAATTGGATCAACAATTGATATAGTTTATCTAAAAACAGACGGATCCTTGGGTAATATATTCAGAAGAACTTTAAATGATTGGAATTTTATAGATTCAATAGTAGATGGTAATGGATCTGAGATTGATATCGAAAAGGTATTTAATATAGAAATATATAATGATATCACTTTTGGTGCCGATGGTGAAACACTAGAATTTACAAAATCAATACTTCCAATTGCAAGTAATAATTTTGTTTTAGCATTACCACAACAATATGCATATGAAATTAAAAAATTAGGTGTTTTTTCACATGTAAATGCGTATGAAAAATCTGGAACAATATTTATTGCTGTTGTACCAAATATAAATCTATTTAAGAACCAAAACTCCGATTACTTCACAATAGATGAAAGTGCCTTCACCTTAGACACTTACGAGAAGTCTAAAGTTGACAACTATTTAAGAACATCAGGAACTATACAATTAACAAGAAAGTATAAAATTGTTAATCCAAAGTTATCATACTATTGTATGAATATATTTGTAATACCATATTCTGATGTATCAGATGATTCAGTTAATGCTCAGATTTTAGATAAAATCTCTACCTATTTTCTTTCATTATCAAGAATTGATAGAATTCCTAAATTGGATATAATAAGGGAGTTATCAAGCATAACTGATATACACTCAGTAGACTTACAATTCGTGAGTAAGAAGAATGAAGATTACCATAGAGAAATGAAAATGAAATTACAAAATCAATTAAATAAGTATTCAGATACCGGAAACTCTAGACAATTACCGGATTATAACCCAAATTTAACACTTGGTCTAGATCCTATACTAGGTGATATATTATTCGAACCAGAAGAGATGCCTATAATAAGAGGTGGGTGGATTAATAGAGATGATGTTTATTATAGCGCTGACATAGAATCAAATGGTCTAAAATCAGTTAATATAATCAAAAATGGTACTGTAGATACCAAAAAAAGACCAATATAATATATGTTACAAGAAGAAAGAGAAATACCAGAAGTATATTACATGAAACATCGTCATGATGATGATTCTGATTGGGTTGATTATGAGAATAATATGTTGGATAAAATGTTATCACCATACATATATGAAAATGATATGATGAATGGATTTTTAAAAAGACTACAACCACTTACAGGTAAGCTATTTGATCAGATAAATATAATGAAGAATTTCAAAAATTACATAGTCGATAAATATCATTACAAACATAATAGGTAATAATATAAAAATAAAAAAACTATTATATTTATTTAATATATAATAAAAAACATTAGTAAAATTTAATAATGGCAGAAAGTAAAAAAATAGTTGGTTTTAAAAAGTTCTCAGATATTAAGAGTTCACCTAAAATTGAAGAAGTTGAACTTAATGGTAATCCAGAAACGGATAGCAATAGACCAATGCTACCTAACACCCCAGATCAATCTAAGAAGATTGAGAAATCTATTTCAAGAAAAGGTATACAACCAGAAGAACAAGATATTGATTTACCAAGTGGTGAGAATAATGAATTTGATTCAGAAGAAAAAAACGAAAAGGTAGAAACTTTTGGCAAGGTTGCCAAATTCCCAAAGAATGTTAAAGCCTCTAAAGCTTACAACTTCATGGAGAATGTTAAAATCAGTAAAAAGTCTATATGGTATTTAATGGTTGAGAAGATAGATATAAATGGTGAATCTCTACAATTAGTGAAATATAATTATAATGAAGGTGTTGATTTAAATAAATTTGTTAATGACTTAAAGGGATATTATTTAAATAAATATAGAGATAACAAATCTATATGTGAGGCTATTAATAAATTAGAAACTGATGGGAATGATAAATATTCCATGATAAAGGGAATTAGTCCAATTGAAATAGATGGTAGAAAACTTATTACAAAAATAACTGAGGATTTAATAAAATTACTCTCAAAATAATAAGAAAGACTAGTTTAAAACTGGTCTTTTTTTATATATCTATTTGTATAACTACATAATGGTTGTAAATTAGTATAGTGATTTAACCTTATAACATCTTCTTCTGTTTCTGCGGATGATATTGGTACGATATGATCTATATCCCAACCATAGTTTAATTCCCCATTATATTTACCATAATTATCCCAATCCATCCAACATTCAAATTTACCTTCTAAATGAATTCTAAATTCTTCAAATGTACAACCTAATATTTTTTCGGTTTTTGTATTTTTCTTATATCCTTTATAAATTAACGAATTGTATATATTTTTTCGAATATTACATATAAGTTTGAATTTAGGATCTCTAATTCTTTTATTCCTAGAGAAATCGATTGCTCTTCTAATTATTTCTTCTTTATTTAATTGGTAGTAATTCTTTTTTTGTATGAGATATTTTTCTCTATTTTTAGAATATTTTTCTTTATTTTTGGTTGTTAGATATTCTTTATTATCTATCCAGTATTTTTTATTATGTTCTTTTGCCTTTTCTTTTACATCTTCTTTTTGTTGGTATTTTTTTGTCGATATTTTAGTATTAATATTATGACAAGCTTTACAATTATTTCTATATCCATCTTTATTATCCTTTCTTTTGTAAAAAGAATTTAAATCTTTTTCGATGTTACATTGATTACAAATTTTCATCTCTATATTATTATTTTATCTATACCAGTAACGTTATTATTGATCATATCTTGATATATAAGCCACTCGATATATTTTGATTTATTACTAATATTTTCTTTTACCAACTCTGATAATTTTTTATCTATTGATAAAGAAATTGTTTCTTTTGTCTTTTTATTCATTTTTAAATATCCTTTTATTATATATTAAATTCAAAAAAAACAAAAAGTATAATTTTAGTAAAATTTTTACAAAAACTTTAATTAGTTATTTATATATAATAAGAAAAATTAGTTATGAGACATAAAATACCGGATGATAAAAAAAAGGACAAAACCGCAGTGACTATTGATCAAAATTTGCTAAACCTTTTTAATGAATTCTTGGATGAAAATGAGATCTCTAATAAATCTAAATATATCGAAAATTTGATTAGAAAAGATATGTTAGAAAGAGGTAAAAATGTTGATAGAGAATTTTAATATAATAAAAAATACTTACCCCTCTATGAATAGTATTCATAGACCAACCCAAGACTAAGTTCTTGGGTTTCTTGTTTTACATACTTTTTATTTAATATATAATAAAAAACAAATATTTATTATGAAAAATATCAAAGGATGGAATTCGTTCAACGAAGGTAGAACTATGAAAGCTTCTAAATCAAAAGATTCTGATGTAAAAATAGAAGGATTTAGAGATAAAATCGAATCATACTTAAAATCTTTAGATTGTAAATATAAAACAGTTGGTGATGACTTCGAAGTAAACTGTGATGATAAATCTCTTCAAGTTATGTTTAGAAAAGATTATATCGGTGTAAAAGAAAAAGGAACTAAAAACACATCAGAATTCAAATATACTGAACTTGGTAAGGTTAAATCAGAAATAAAAAAACTATTGAAATAATCAATGAAATACCTAAAGCTATACGAAAGCTTCAATAGTAATATCGAAGACATACTCGAGGATATCAAATGGATAATGATCGAGATGACAGAAACACATAAACTTTTCGGTCACGAAAAGGATTATTGTATGCTATATGAGGTTTCTAATATGCCATCAGAAGAAGATTTAGAATCTGCTAAAGGAAGGTTGGAAGATATTGGATATAGTATTGTCTACATAGACAAACAAGAAATAGCACCTCGAGACCTAAAGGGAAAAATACTATGTTGGGTCGTAAAATCAGAACTCTGTAAAGAATATAGTCCTTTACCTGCCGTAAGCAATGGTAGATTTGTCGAACTTGAAAATAATAAAATCATCGAGGATATACAGAAGAACATTTTATTAAAAATGTGGAAGGAAGAACCAGTCATCAATGAAAGGCTACAGATTTTATGTGTGTTCAACTACCAACAAATTAGAAAAGTAGAAGAGTGGTTCAGAGAATATCTAGGACCAAAGGCAAAGCAGATTATTGATTCGATTCTCAGAAAAAAAGAACATCATATATTGAGTGGTGGATACGATTTCGATATCGTAATAGATAGCTATGATATAGATTCTAGTGATATAAATATCAAATGTGAGATATTGCCTGGTGGAGAGGTAAGTATAATAGCGGATGATGGAAGAACATTAAATCTTGAAGACGCGGTCAAAGACAAAGAGATTGGTTGGGAGATAAAAGGAGAGATAACAGAAATCATAGAAGACTACTTCTATAAAGACCTTCAGATAAGAAACAAAACAGGATATAGGATAACCGTAGAATATACTTTTAAGAAATAAAAAACCCACTCATTTTTGAGTGGGTTTCTTTTTAAAAGGTAAACCTTTCGTATTGTATGAATGAGTATTCAAATTCTTCATTACTAAACTCCTCAAAACTTGATTCATACCACTCACCATTTATAGAATCTGGGAATTTGGTATCACCTTCAAATTCTTTATTTATAACCGTCAGATACATCCTATCTGCAATATCTATAGCTTGACGATATATCTCACCACCACCGATGATAAAACAATCACTATTCGACAACAGAAGTGCCTCTTCTAAAGAGTTCACAACCTCACAACCTTCTACCGAATAATCTAAATCTCTAGTTATGATTATACTTCTTCTATTAGGTAAAGGCTTACCAATCGATTCATAAGTCTTTCTACCCATCACAATTGTATTACCGGTAGTAAGTTCTTTAAACCTTTTTAAATCTTCAGGAAAATGCCAGATCAGGGTATTGTTATTACCAATTACCCTGTTTTTTGACATTGCCACTATTATACTTATCATAAATCTTTAATTGCTATTAGTATAATTAAAGGAATAACAAACGCATACCATTCCCAGTTGGTTATATTATAACCTGATATAATTTGTGTACCTGCACCTAAGAACCAAGTCCATGCATATTTCTTTATATATTTAAAAATTTTCATATCTTTTATTTTAAATATTCACTCTTTATTCTATAAGCTGCATTGGAAATGTCTGTTAGAACCCCACGACGATTCTTACCAGATAGTGCCTTAGACATATGCATCTCTGCAAGGTTTAAATACTCAATCGCTTTCCTATAATCCTCTATTTTATCAGGACTTTTTAAGTTGTTATATTTATCTTTTTCCATAATTATATTTTTATTTTAAAAAGAACTGCCCATTCATCTGAATTTTATTCAAGTCATCTTGACTAAAATATTGTGGATGTGTTTTAGTAAGATTTACAATCTCTTGATAAGTCTGCTTAGCCTCGTCCATTCTTCCTGTATAGAAAGCAGCCGCAGCATGTGCTTCCGCAAAACGCCACACGTATGTAGCTTCATCTACGAAAAGAAGTCTTGTTGGATATGGATTCTTCCCGTGGAAAGTAGTCTTAGCGAACTTAGAATATAAGTACGCCATATTCCAATCTCCCATTTGTAAATAATGGTCAATTATAACTTTTATAGACTCACCTCTAAGCGGATCAATCTGATAAGCTTTAAGTAGTTCCATATGTGTCAAGTGCCAAGACTCTTCAAGAATTCGCATTATTGTACCAATACGATATTGTGCATAGTAGATTTCCTCTGCATAACCATCTGGTCTAGAAACTCTTTCTCTATAGTATTTTAAAGATCTTCTTAATCGTTCCTCATTCTCTTCTTTGTTGTCTTTGATAGACGCCGCATCATGCCAAGACTGAGCCGTATAAAATATCCATCTAGGATCTTGTCGGTTCTTATTGATATAAGCTTCAAGTTTATAAGAATGACTTGCATATTTTTCTGAAATATCACCTTGCCAAGAGTTACCAGTCATCTTAACATCAACATGAATATTTTCTGCCAATCCTGATGTAATATTTTGTTCATCACATACTATGAACTCATGCACAGGTCCATACCATCTAAAAGGCTTAGAAACTTTAAAGAAAGTATTTCTTGTGTACTTCATTTGACCAATATAAGTATTTATCATGTAAAGGTCTTTTGTGAATTGTGATTTATTGAATTTAGAATCAATAACTAATGTCTCATCACAATCAAACCAGAATCCATGAACTTGATCAGCATTCCATTTAAGTTCTGCAACAACATCTCTAAGTTTTTGCATTGCATGATTTCTACTATTTTCAAAGTCATCGAAAGGTCTTTCAAATACGAAAGTTGGTATATCATATTTAACTCCAAAATCTTTAATCATTTGTTGTGTCCCATCAGTTGAACCAGTATCATTCACAACAATAAGATCAACTATATCTTTCGCACTTTCAAGCATACCTTGAATAACAGGTGATTCATCCTTACAGATGAAGTTTAATGCTAATTTTCCCATTTATTATAATTTGTTTTTTTATTATACTTTTTATTAGTATATTTGTTTTTATTCCTCTAATATTAAAGTTAGTCTAAAATCTCTCCATACATTTTTAGGAATCATATAGCTTCTGTGAACCTTGATTGGTTGCATCCATCCGACACCATCAGAAGAGTGTAACGCAACTTGTAATGATTCATTTTCTAAATTGCGAACCGTATATTCAACACCATCTAATATAGCCTTTGGATATCCAGATTTCTTTCTGCGAAAAATAACGACTTTGTCTCCTTTTTTATATCGAATCGACCCACTCTTTATCATATCTTTTATTTTCCAGTGATCCATTTTGCATCATGTGTTACGTTTGTATCATAAATTGCATATTCGATTTCAACCTTTTCATACTCAAATGATTTGAATACCGATAACATACTCCAATCATTCTTACCAGAGATTATATTTTCTATTGATTTAACTTCAGATATAAATTCAGTTGCATTGACTCTGTTACTTCTATAAGTCAACATATTTACAAACTTACCACTCTCATTTTTCTTAAAAAAGTTTCTTGATAACTTTGCAGTACCACTAAACTCACATATACTTTCATTTAGAAATTCAACAAGTTCATTAAGATCATCTTTCTCTTCCGGAGAAATAATTACACCTATATGTGATTCGAAATAACAACCATTAGGTATTTCTTCACCATGCCATAATGGGTGATTAGGATCTGAGTTTTGTGGTGCAGCAGGGTGCCATGGTACAGTTTCTATTTTGTTACGAACTACTTTATAACCCATATCCTTTAATTCTCTTACTATTCTCTCAGACTCTTCATATGCGGTTCGGTTATCACCAAAGAACTTAGAACTAGTCATAACATCTTTGATTATAGAACCATCGTTTATTTCTAAATCTATTACAATTGGTTTAACTCCAATACTTTTACAATCTTCTTTAAACTCTGAAATGGATTCTAAAAAAGAATCTGCTTCAATTGTAACATGTATCTCAAATGGTAAAGGAAAAGTTGCTTGTTCCTCTTTCACTTGAAGAGAACCCCATTTCTCAGTTTTCTTAACTAACATATCATTAAACTCTTCATCAGTGAAATCGAGTGAGTGTGATATAGATATGTTTGTTAGATAAACATCAACTAATTCTTCTAAGATTGCATCTCGATTGGTGAATCTATGGTTAGTACCGTGTGCAGAATCGTATGGTAGAATAACTTTTGCCAGTTCGCCCACTTCTTCAACAAGTTTTAGTGTTTTTTGTGATAATGTTTTCTTATCTTTTATCGATAATTCTTTTATATAATCGTTTATTTTCATTTTTATTTGTTTTCTAAAATACTTTCTATTTTCTTATCTCGTTCACAAACTTTACACATCTTTATAATATTTAAAGTATCTTTAAATTTGTTTTTACAAATTGGACATTCCTTTAAATGATTAGATAATTCTTCATTTAAAATTTGTATATATATCTCTTTTAAATTCATATTCCAATTTCTTTTAATTTTTTATTTCTCCATTCGTCTAATGTTATAAAATACGGTACTCTTTTATTATCTATGACTCCATATCGACTTGGTAAAGGTCTACTACCATTATCATCAATTAAATCAATAAGACTTGAAAATAGAAAATCACTTAAAACTTCATAAGACTTACCATAAGTAAATGCAGTAAAATCTTTAGTAACACAAACCACAAAATTACTCATCTTCTAATAACTCTTCTAAATTATTATCTCTTAACATACCAGAAACTTTCATAACTTCATCAAAAATTGAATTGAAATTTTCAGAATTTATTTCTTTTAATCTATTTTCAATAATTGGTTTTAATTCATCAAATATCTTATCATCATTATATCTTGATGATTTTCTATAACCATGATTCAAACTAAATCCTGATTTATTTATAGATAACTCTAAATAATTATCCTCACTATGTATTAAATTATTAGAATATTTCTTAATATCCTTAATATCATTAGTGGATATATTTATATTTAATTCAGAAATATTAATATTGATATTATTATTATATTTTATTATATTTTTAATAAGTTTTTTAAACTTATTTGATACTTCCTCATCGTAGATTGCACCACCATCCATCTTCATAGGTTTAATTGGCTCAACTTCATAATTACTTTTAATAAGATTAAGTTTATCTACAATTATTCCAGCTAACTTATTTAACTCTTTCTCTCTCATTTTATAAAATTTCTTTTTTTCCAGGATTCATATGTGTTTAATATAAGACCGGTTATTGTCATAGGACCGACACCTCCTGGTACAGGTGTTATCCAAGATGCTTTTTTACTAACATTTTCAAAATCAACATCACCAACTAATTTACCATACTCATCTCTATTTATACCAACATCGATAACAACAACACCTTCTTTAATCATATCTTCCGTAAGAATATTTCTTTTACCGACCGCAACTATAACTATATCAGCTTCTTTTGTTTCCTTATTCAGAAGTTCTTTAGGTGTGTTCACATCACAAGATGTAACAGTTGCTCTACCTATTTCAAAGTCATTACCTAACATAATAGATATTGGTTTACCAACAAGATTGGATCTACCAATCACAACTACTTTCTTACCTTTAGTTTCTATTTGATAATATTGAAGAAGTTTTAATATACCATAAGGAGTTGCTGGCCTCATAGAAGGTAAACCAATAGACATCTTACCGAAATTAAAAGGATGGAATCCATCAATATCTTTATCAGGACTAATCTCATTTATTATCTCATCGGTATTTATATGATCAGGTAATGGTAGTTGTACAATGAACCCATCAAAGTGTGAATTATTTAGTTTTCTAACCTCACTAAGTAAATCATAGTTAGTTACGTTATCATCAAATCGAATAAGATAAGAATCTATACCAGCACTATCACAAGCTCTCATCTTTGCCTTAACATAAGTTTCAGAGGCTTGATTACTACCTACTATTATTATAGCCATATTTGGTTTTTTTATAACATAACCAAGACTCTCTTCACTTTTATCTATATGTAATTTTATTCTATCTTTAGTTTCAGAAAGTATAGAACTAGATACCATTTTACCATCTAATATTTTCATTTTCATTTATTTTCTAAAATATAATCAATTACACTATCCCTTAAATTTGATTTAATTGGTTGATATTTAAATTCTCTCATTTTTTCTTTAATAAAATGTTTTAACTTAGCAGGGTAAATTACTATTTCCAATCCACTAAATCTACGAGGTCTAAGTTTAACTTTCTTATCAACACTATTATACTTTTCAAATTTCCATTCATAAAACAAATCATATTTCCTGGTTTTAGATAATGCATCAAACCAGATACGATTATTTACTCTAACCTTTTTACAGAAAGAGTCAAACTCTTTAGATTGTCTTATTTTAACAGAATCTTTAGTATTTTCCATTATAACTATGAATTGATAATATCTTTTAAACTAGCAGGTGAGTATCCAACAGATTTTAATACTTTATTGTCATTACTTCTATAAACAATATATTTACCATTTACTTCCTCATATCTGCCTTCAGTACCATCTTTTTGTTTGTAATGAGAAAGAGTTTCTAATGCTTCTTTTTTAGACTCACATGCTTTACTCATATTACTTCTTTGAACTTCATTAAATAAATCATCAAATTTATCCTTAAGCCCAAATTCTAAAATGGCACCAGAAAGTACATATTGAAGGTCTGCTAGAGCATCTGCAATTTCAACCAAATCATTATCTTCTATTGCTTGCTTTAATTCATTAAGCTCTTCTTGAAGAAGAGATACTCTTAAATCACATCTTTCTTTAGAAGGAATCTGTGGAGTTTCTAATATAGGTGCTTTAAATGTTTCATGAAATTCTGAAACTGATTTTAAATAATTACTCATAAAATTTATTTTGTTTTTTATATATGAATTTTTATATATAGTTTATAGAAAAAAAAATAACTATGAAATACCTAAGAAAATACGAATCATTCAAAACACAAAAGTCAGAGCCAGTAAACGAAGAGTTTTTAGGTAGACTATTAGGAAATCTTTTCAAAAAAGGAAAAGAAATGATAAATAAAACTAAGGGTGGTAAAGATATTGAGGCAATATATCAAAAATATTTAACTATGATACATGATCAATTATCAAAAACTGCACAAATTGATTTAAATATAGTGGCAGCATCTAATGTTAAAGAAAGTAAAGTATTTGAAGCGGATGAGACAGATGATACAAATACAAAATTAGCAGTAGATACATTAAAGAAGAAAAAGGCGGTGATGGATCAAATAGTTAAAAAACTTAAAGATCAAGCCATAAAAGAAATGGATGCGGTTATTACTAAATATGGCGGTGCTACAAAAAATCCAAAATTAAAGATAATAGCAAATAGTAAAAAGGATCAATTTGAAATGGATTATCTTAACGCACAAATTGCTTATTTAGATGCCGCAGGTGATACTACTTTAGTTGGTGAGATTACTAAACAAAGAGATTTAGTTTCTAAAAAGATTGAAGATGAATTCAAAAATTTCGATACTGCTGAGGTAATCGATTATAAAGAAGGTGATAATGTTATTTATTTATTAAAGGATAAAAAACCAGAAGAATATGATAAAAATAAAAAACCAGAAGATCAATCTTCAATAGTAGGTGTTCATAAAATTTCTAAAATAGATGGTGATACTTTTACTTTAGAAGATGAGGATGGTAATCCAACAATAACTAAAACTGGATCTGAAATAATGGGTAAAGTTGAATCTGAAAAGTCAGAAGAATATAAAGTAGACGATGTAGTTTTTTATTTACTTAAAGATAAAACTAAACAAGAATTTGATGGATTAAGTGATGAAGAAAAAAAGAACCCTACAGCAGAAGTTGGTGGTAAAATAGTTGGAACTAAAAAGATTGAAAAGATTGAAGGTGATAATGTTACCTTTTTAGATAAAGAGAATAAGGAGTTTACGAAAACTATGTCAGATATAATGGGTAAATCTGAAGGTGGTGAAAAGGTTGATGGTCAAGAAGACTTAGTTAAAAAATTGGGTGATATGAAAACTTCAAAACCAGATGATATTAAAAAAGTATCTAGTTATGTTGATTTCATCAGTGATGAAAAGAATGCTTCAAAAATTGAAGAAATAGATAAAATAATAAGTGGTGAATAATAATGGTATATAATCCAAGAAAAAAGTCAATCAAGATATTTAAACAAATAACTAAGATTGTAGAAAAAGGTAAAGATAATGTACTCGAGTTTCACAAATTGATAGATGATATTGTGAGTAAAGGTGATTATGCACATTTAGAAATGTGTTTATATGATAATTATAATATCGATTTATCTAAATTTAAAAATATCTACGAGGTTAAAACAAAAACTTGGAAAAGTATTTTATTCGAAAGTGATGCAAATGTTATAAAAGGATTGAAAAGTATTTATAACAACAACAATGTTTATCAACAAGGTTATGAAATAAGAAGTAATAATTTGAATAATTTTATAGTAACGACTTTAGATTATCCATTTATTGAAGAAAGTGTCGTTATAAGTGAAGTTTGGAATAATAAAGTACAAAGATTTAAATATACACAAGTTGCAACTGCATCACAAATAACAGTAACAAAGGATACCGATTCAATAAATCTAGGACTAGTAGATACTATGTTATATCAAATAGATATATCCAAAGTTATATGGGCAACCTATTCAGTTGGAACACAATCAATAGAATCACCTCATGAGTTAAATAGAGTTAAAAGTATACAACCATCAGGTACACAAAGTTATATTGATTCTAGTTTAGAATATGATACAAATATACCAATAACACATGGTGGTGATTATCTAATAACAGTCAAAAGAAGAGGAACTGGCGGTTGGTTATCACCAGAACTAGTAAATGAAAAATATTCATATAAAGTCTCTATTAGATTAGAAAACCTATTAGGCACTATAAAAGAGATAGAATATTATGATCCGGGAAGTAACTATCTACATATGAATACAAACTTCGCCTTAGCAACCGGAGTTAAGAGAACTTTTTTAGAAGTACAAAAGAATGGATTGGATCAACCAATAACAATAATATATGATAACTTAAATATTTCAGAAGAGAGAAATTTATTAGAAAGGTATAATATTGCAATAAAGTATTTAAACTCTTAGTCCTTATTTTAATATAATCTAAAAACAAATTTTATATTATGGAAATAAGAGTATTAGATTTTGACATTCTTACTAAGAATTACAAGAATTACCAAGATGGTTTAAAAAATATTGCAGGTGAAAAAAATAAATTCATCACAAAATTAGGGCCTATCAAAACAGAGATGGAAAGTATAATCAATGCCGCAAAATCTGGATTAGTTCTTGATGCAAATACACAAAGAGAAAAAGAACAAAAGTTTTCAGAACTTCAACAAGAAGCAATGTCTATTGATAATGATTTCAAATCAAGTATGAGAAAATTACATGATGAGTTAAACAAAATAACATTTGATGAACTTTCAGATTTCGTAAATACTTGGGCAAATGAAAACTCTATCGACCTTATCACTGGTAAAATGGAAGTGGTATTTGCAAATGATAAATATGATGCAACAAATGATATCTTAGAGATATTAAAGGAAAAAAATCTTTATGTAGAATATAAAGAAGAAGTTGAAAATGTATAATAATTAAAATGAACATTCAAGATATTATAGAAGAAATCGAAGGTTTAAACCACATGATTGAAATACACAATACTAGTGATAGTCACTTTACGTGTAATCAATACAAACAAAAAAGAGAAAAACTTTTTTTAGAATTAAAAAATGAAATTTCTAAAATAAAAGAATTCGATTTTTGGAAAGATTGGAAATACCAATAGGTTAAAAAAAGTCTAACATTGTTAGACTTTTTTTTATTTAAAAACATCTATTATTATCACCAATATATCTTTTCATCTAAAAATTTTAATATATATATTTATGAAAAAAAGACTATTTAAATATACAGACTTCTTAACTGAGAGTAAAATAGAAATGTTACTCGAAGCAAAGATACAATTTACTGATGACTTTATCAATGTTTTAGATAGAATGGATAATGT
>Ga0228666_1000136_pt1 | contig 50693 bp, 59 predicted proteins | sample 80DmetaG_FD_182702 | JGI IMG/M metagenome (GOLD analysis project Ga0228666, IMG submission 182702) | Seawater microbial communities from Monterey Bay, California, United States - 80D | ecosystem: Environmental > Aquatic > Marine > Coastal | place: USA: California | collected 2016-10-11 | reverse complement strand
ACACTACGGTAATCCAGTATGGGGGTAGAATCGGAAGAAGCGGGGTCAAATAACTCTGGAAAAATGCCATAGGAATCTTTAATAATACCACGGGACACCAAAAGGGTTTTGTTGTCTATTGTTGATCGGTCAATATATTGAAATACTTCTGTCAGTTGGGATGCTTTGGGAGTACCAAGGCTGTCCATGATTTTTTGAGTAGCACTGATGTAGTCACGAAGCTCGCGTTCTTTGATTTGCTCTGAAACGGCAGCCAAAGCATTATTGACACTTAAGGAAAATTCACGTTCACGATTAGAAAGATTAGTTTGTATCCAAAAAATTTGCACCACAATAATCCCAAGTAAGGATAGTGCCATAAGTGCAATCAATATGCTAAACAAGCGTTTTTTCATTCGAATGAAATGTAATGGAGTTTAAGTTCTTCCACTAGGTATTGCTGTTATTTGAAATGTAAAAATACACAACCTTTACGAAAACTTCAGGCTTGCAACAATTGCAGGTGAAGCTTACGTACTTGATCCGTAGTTTCTTCAATAGTATTGTTGTGAATAAGCATGTTGGTCAAGGGTTGTTTTTGTTCATCAGTCCATTGATGCATCATTCTTTTGCGAATGTCCGCTTCCGTAACTCCATCTCTTGTTTTGACGCGTTGAATACGGGAAGCTTCCGGACTAAGCACTAATATAACACCATCAAATCTGTCTTGCTCACCCAACTCAAATACAAGTGGAAATTCATACATTGTATAAGGCGCATCTTGGGCGTGTTGCCAGGTTGTGTAGGCAGCTCGAGCTGCAGGGTGCACTAGGGCATTGAGCTGCTGTAATTTTTCTTGATCACCAAACACCTTCGCGGCAATAAAAGGTCTGTTCAGTTTTCCATGAATATAGGAAGCTTCGCCAAATAGCTCCTTGATTTTAGCCACGATACTTGCGTCCTGCTCCATGGCCATTTTTGCAGAATCATCTGCTGCAAAAGTAGGTACGCCAAGTTTATTGAACATGGCAAGCACAGTTGATTTGCCACTGCCTATACCTCCCGTAAGCGCGTAATGCTTCATTCGGAAATGAGATAAGATACCGTCGGCGGTGTTATGACTACTTGTTTAGCATTATCAGGTAGTCCATAAATAATCACAGGAAACTGTCCCGTGGTTGTTTGTTCATATACCACTTCAGCACGAAAGTCTTGCGCATTGATGCTTTTTAGACTGGAAAGGGGTGCTGCAAATTTTAGTTCTACTAACGAAGAGGCCAATTCAATATCCAACGAGCTGGGCGCATTAGCAACGGTGATAGGCAGCATAAAGGAAACATCCGAATAGCGATCAACCGTACCGCGCACCTCTATTTCAGTTGTATTCCATTGTGCCAAAGCAGCAATGGAATCCAAAAGGATTGCCTTGAGCACAAAGTCTTCTTTTACGATATCATTGTTGAGTAGCTTAAAAATAGCGGTGTCCAAATGTTTAAGGTTTTCTTTGCCTCCACTTGCAGTCACTTGATCCACATTGATTTGAATGGGAGAAGTCAATTGGTAGCCCTTTGCCAAGGATGGCGGTGCTGCCAAAGCAGGTGTAAAAGATTTTACTACAGCTGCAGTGATAGGTAGTGCTATTGCAGTATCAACAAAGCCGTTAAGGTCATTTCGATTCGGGAATTGTTGTCTGTAGCTATTTACCAAGTATTGGGTGCTTACTACAGGGTTATCCAAATCTAGTACCGAAAGTTCATTCGTAGAAAGTGCAAGCGGAGTTGGAAAAAGACGTCTATATAAAATTGAAAATCCAGTTGCAGACATACTTGCATCTATATGCAAATGCGTATCCAACAAAATAACATCGGTGGTGTCGTTTTCTATTTCAACATGAACAGGAACAACAGCAGTGTATTCTTCAGACAAGGCGCTTATTACCCAAATAAGAGCTGCAAAAAGCAGAAACAAAAGTCCCTGCTTTGATCCTAAAAAGCGTGCTTTATAGCTTTGCTGTTGATTGGTCATTGTTTCTTTTTATTCTTCCTCAAATACTTGCATAACGGCATCGCTGACGCCCATATTAGAGAAACCTCCATCGTGAAACAAGTTTTGAAGGGTAACCTTTCGGGTTAAATCCGAAAACAGGGAAACGGTGTAGTTGGCACAGTCTAACGCAGAGGCATTGCCAAGCGGTGACATTTTTTCTGCATAAGAAATAAAGCCGTCAAATCCTTTGACACCTTTCCCCGCAGTAGTGGGTGTGGGTGACTGTGAAATGGTATTGACACGAACATTTTTATCTCTTCCAAAGAAATATCCAAAACTCCGTGCTATAGATTCCAAAAAGGCCTTGTTGTCGGCCATGTCGTTATAATCTGGAAAAACACGCTGTGCAGCCATATAGGACAGTGCTACGATACTTCCCCATTCTCGCATAGCATCTTGTTTGTAAAGCACTTGCATTACTTTGTGAAAAGAACCGGCAGAAACATCCCAGCCCTTGGCGGTCCAGTCATATTTTTGATCGGTATAAGCGCGTCCTTTACGCACATTGACCGACATCCCAATAGAATGCAGCACAAAGTCAATTTTACCTCCTAGGACTTTTACAGATTCGTTCACCAAATGTTCTAAATCTTCTAAGGAAGTAGCATCCGCGGGGATGATGGTCGAACCTGTCTTTTCAGCCAATTGATTAATGGTACCCATGCGCATGGCTATTGGTGCATTTGTCAATACAAAGCTCGCACCTTCTTCGTGCACACGTTCTGCTGTTTTCCAAGCGATGGAATTTTCATCCAGTGCGCCAAAAATGATACCTCTTTTTCCTTTAAGTAATCCGTAACTCATAGTTCTAATTTAAATTATACGTTTCGCAACTCACGTGCATGCAAGCGAGCAGACGCCTTCACGTCTTTTCCGCTGAGCATTTCAGCAAGTTCTTCAATTCTATCTTCTTCGTTAAGCAAGGTTAAAAACGTTTGTGTAGATGACCCTACTACTTTTTTATAAACCTTATAATGTGCATCCGCCAAAGCTGCTATTTGTGGTAAATGTGTAATGGAAATCACCTGCATATGACGACTCATTTCGTGCATACGTTTGCCCATAGCCTTTGCCATCTCTCCCGATACCCCAGTGTCTATTTCATCTAAAATCAGGGTCGGCAGTTGAGCTTTTTCAGCCATTATAGATTTAATAACGAGCATGATACGAGACAATTCACCTCCAGAGGCAACCTTGTTTAATGGTGCGAAGTCAACACCTTTATTGGCAGAGAACAACAGTGCGGCTTCTTCAGTACCATTGGCTGAGGGTGCGTCAAGAGTGTTGAGTACTATAGAGAATTGAACGTGCGCCATACCCAAATCACGGGAACGGGAAGCAAGTGCCGTAGCGAGGGGGTTACATGCTTGTTGTCGTTGGCTATTCAATGTCTTTGCTGCGTCGTCCAAAGCTATTTTTGCAAGTGTTGCTTGTTTGGATCGGGTTTCATTTTGTTCTTCCAATGCCTCTGCGCCTTCGCATAGCTGCTGCAAATGCGTGCGTTTTTCAATAAGCCCCTCTGCATTAGAAACATGGTGTTTTTGACAGAGGTGATGAAGGGTACTTAACAGCTCTTCTACTTCTTGCAAACGCGCTGGATCGTCTTGTACCAACTCTCCTAGGTGTTCCGCTTCAGTAATGATATCCGAAAGTTCAATCCGCACACTCGATATGCGCTCATACAAGGATTGATAGGCAGCACCAAGGCTTGCAATTTTGTCCAACAACTGGGAAATACTAATCAGTTGATCTTGAACACCAAGACCGTCCTGGGTACTGATTGAAACCACATCTGCTAGTGCAGATCTTAGCCCTGTCGCATTTTTAAGAACGTGAATTTCCGCTTCTAAAGCAGCTATCATATCAGGCGTCAGGCTTAGCTGTTCCAGTTCATTAAGGAGGAATTTGTGGTAATCCAAAGCTTCATCAGACTGTCGTTGACGTGCTCTTAAGCTTTCGAGTTCAGTATTTGAAATATGCCAATGCTTGAATGCAGCGCGGTATGCTGCAAGCGATTGTGCGTTATCGCCATAGGCATCGATTAGGTTAAGGTAAAAGGCGGGATCAGTAAGTTGAATGGTTTGTCTTTGGGTGTGAATATCTACCAAGGCATTCCCTACGGTTCTAAGGGCATCCAACGTAACTGGTGTATCGTTGATAAATGCACGTGATTTCCCAGTAGCACTCAGCTCCCGACGTATGATGGTATGTCTTTCTTCGTCCAAATCAAGTTGGTCAAAAACAGCTTTTAACTTGTGCTTATCCATGTCAAAAGTGGCCTCTACTATACATTTTGAGGCATTTGTGCGTATGGTAGATAAATCTGCTCTTTGCCCAAGTATCAGCGATAATGCTTGCAATAGAATGGATTTTCCAGAACCTGTTTCACCTGTCAGTATAGACAAACCACTGTCAAAAGAAACCTCTAGGTCCTCTATGAGTGAAAAGTTTTTAATGGAAATCGAAAGTAGCACAGCTGTATATTGTCGTTACTTCAAATATAATGCGTTTATGTCACTTTAAAATATGAAGTTATTAACGCGTGATAGTACTCCAGTAGCCAGACATGCTGGGTACAAAACGATTTAAAAACTGCAGCAGTGCCTTGGTCTCAACTTCAGGGCCGTCGCTAAAGAGTTGACTAATTTCTTCAGCTTTGGCATCAAAAAAAGATTGAATTAAATATGCATTTGGCTGTCGACGCATAAGGTTTTCTAGGGTAACCAATTGCGCAGCTATGGTTTCCTTAGCTTCTGAGGGAGTCTTAGTCATGATATCCAAACCCTTCCTATGGTAGGCGTATATTAGATTTCTAAAGTCGTTAAAAGCAGTTGAAGACAGGGCATCTATAATATCATATCGCCCATTCTGACCCTGATTGGCTTGCCATCCCTGTGCACTACTTGCTTGTGCAGCATTGGCAATAGTGCGTGCGCGTTCAAAATAAGGTGTGCCACCCAAAGGGGAAAAGCTATCCAGCTCCATGCCAATGACAATATTTATATAGTAAGACATCACCGAAATAAGGTTGTTATTGAAACGGTTCGCATCGTAATAAAAAGGCTGAAATTCTTGATACGTAAAGCTAAATGATTCGTCGAAAAAATTTACCAATGGAGAGTTGTAATTGGTGTTGTATACCAAACGTCCCGATTGCACTTGCAGGCTACCCGAATAGGAATTGTTGTTGACACTGGAAATGGTAAGTAGCATTTCTATGGTAATCGCAGCGGCATTTAATTCGCGATTTGACGTCCATTTGGTATTGTTGAGAAAATCTTGTGCGGCTTTCTCTAGGGTTTTTACTGGATTGATATTGGTTTGATCAACCAAATCGGTATTAACATTAAGTATCACACGCACCGATTGCGCCCATGAAAGCATACCGAAGAAAAAAACAATAAATAAGGTTTTAAGATTCATCAAACATATTTTTAAGGTGACCCATCACATCCAAAGCAACTTCTTGTTTGGATTTAAGCGTGTAATGTACCGCTTCTTTATCAGCTTGTAAAAAAGAAATCTTATTGGTATCATGACCAAAGCCTGCGCCATCATCTGCAAGTGAATTGACAACAATGGCATCTAGGCGCTTACGCGCTAATTTTTTCTGGGCATTTGCCAGGGCATCTTGGGTTTCAAGGGCAAAACCTATCAAAATTTGATTCTTTTTCGCCTCCCCAAGTTTTGAAAGTATATCCGGTGTTGGCGTTAAAGACAACGAAGGAATACCCGCTTGCTTTTTAATTTTTTGATGAGCCTGTTCTGTTGGTTGGAAGTCTGCAACAGCGGCAGCCATAATAAGCGCATCGGAGTTGTTGTAAACATCCATGCAGGCAGCTAACATCTCCACAGCTGTGGTTACAGGAACTACCGAAACATTGGGGTGCGTCGTATTTCCAGCTGTGGGCCCGCTAATTAAGGTAACATCAGCCCCTTGTTGAGCAGCGGCATTGGCTAAGGCATATCCCATTTTTCCTGATGAGTGATTACCAATAAAACGCACAGGATCTATGGGTTCGTATGTTGGACCCGCAGTAATGACAATTTTTTTGGCAGAAAGTGGCGATGTTGACTTAAAATACGCTTCCAGTGTGGCCACTATTTGCTCGGGCTCTTCCATTCGCCCCTCACCTTCCAAACCACTCGCCAAGGGGCCAGAAGTAGCGGGTATTAGCCTGTTGCCATTGGCAACCAACCGATTGATATTTTCTTGATTAGCAGGGTGCTTGTGCATGTCCAAATCCATTGCAGGTGCAAAAAATACGGGGCACTTTGCCGATAAATACGTTGCCAAAAGCAAATTGTCTGCTGCTGCTGTTGCCATTTTTGCAAGGGTGTTGGCAGAGGCAGGTGCTACGAGCATTACATCTGCCCAAAGACCTAGGGAAACGTGGTTATTCCATACGGCATTGTCGTTGTCTTCTTGGATAAAAGAAGTCAGTACTTCACGGTCTGTAAGGGTAGATAGCGTAAGGGGGGTAACAAATCCCTTAGCTGCATCGGTCATGACAACCTGAACATTAGCTCCTGCTTTGACTAGCAATCGGGCGATATTCGGCGTTTTGTAGGCCGCTATGCTACCCGAAATTCCGAGTAGGATTCGCTTGTCATGCAAGATAGACATGACTATTCGCTTGTGTCAGCGTCAGTATGACGGTAATAAATTTTTTCTTGAAGCCATTGCTCAATAGCAATTGCGTGTGGCTTTGGAAGCTTTTCGTAAAACTTAGAAACTTCAATCTGTTCTTTGTTTTCGAAAATTTCCTCTAAATTTTCTGTTGGCGTAGCAAATTCCTCCAATTTCTCGAACAACTCTGTCTTGATATCTTCATTGATTTGTACGGCGCGTCTTGCCATGATTGAAATACTTTCATAGATATTGCCGGTTGACGCATCTAATTCGTTGCGGTCATAGGTTTTTGAAGTAACAGCGGCTTGTGTGCTTTTTAGGTCCATGCGAAAAATTTAATTGGATGCAAAAGTAAGGATTTCTTTCTCAATATCTTTCAAGAGTTTTTGTGCGTCCTTCATATGCGTTGAATCTGGGTACAAACGTTCGAAGTTTTTAAATTTGGATTTGGCGTCTTTAAGCCTATCTTCTTTTTTATAAGGAACACTATTGATGGCCAATGTGCTTGCTGCAGAGAACTGAACAAAAAGTGCCGCTTCACGAAATGATGTGCCTGGATTATCAGCAATAAAGTTGTCCAACGCTTTCATCGCAGCTTTATAATCGCGTATGGTGTTGTATTGTTTGGCATTCTCAAAACCTTTCTTTTCGGTCTTGATACGCAGTTCTTGTACCATAGCATTGGCGCGCTCCATGCGCTCACTCTCTGGATAACGGTTAATAAACTCTTGGAGTTTGTCCAAAGCCTCGTAAGTATCCGTTTGATCCAAACTATAGTTTGGTGAGACCATGTAGTATGCGTGCGCTATTAGAAAATACGCTTCATCTACTTTTTGGCTTTTGGGGAAGGCCTTCACAAACGTCTCAAATTCATAGGCTGCCAAAATGTAATTTTTGGTTTCCAACAAGGTGTTTGCATAAAAAAAGACGATTCGCTCTGCCTGTGGCTTACCTCTGTAGAGTGTTTTGAGCTGTTCATAAAGCTGTGCTGCTTTGCGGTATTTCCCTTGCTCGTAGAGCGATTGTGCAAGTTTGTTTTTTAAACCTGGGTCTTCGGCTTTAAGTGCTTTTTGATAATCACTACAACCCACCACAAAAAAAAGTAGGAGTACAACTAAATAATTTGGTAATTTCATAGCTGCTAATTTAACTAAAACGTTTTACATACAAAACGCATGCGCATATCTTATTTTCGGGTACTTCTTATCCTATCCGTTTTTCAAATCGTCGCAGCACAAGAAGCGTCAGGCTCACCCGATTGGGGAATACATATTGGATATGCCACCCAGCAAGCTTTTCTGTTTGATAAAGAAGATTACAAACTCACCCAACATCATATTTTAGGTCACCTAAGGCTACAGCAATTTCAGCTAGGCAGCTTTAAGGTAGATGTCTTGAGTGAATTGGGTTATTATTTGTCAAAACACCAACTCCTTAATAAATGGTTCACCACAACATCTTACTTTGATGATTTTCCAGCTGATTTTCAAGAATAAGTTATAGCGGAAAAAAACATCCACCAATTGGCAGCCCATTTAGGCATGACATTCAATTGGTTTTTAAATCCCAAAATAGCTGTATTTGGATACGGTTCCGTCGGACCCATGTGGACTTCAAAACTTACAGAGCGTTTGGCTTTAAGATTCAATACAATGAGCAGCTCTGGATTAGCAGTACACTTGTATTACGACATGAGTCCAATGCCGATTTGAAGTTTCCAAATTCCGGACACAACACCATTGGCCTAAGGCTGGGATTGGTGTTTAATTAAGCTTATTTACATAAGGCGCTAAGGCCGCTACAAGTGCATCAGAAGGACTGACTAAGGGAAGCCTCAAATTGGCTTCACAAAGTCCTAACAATTGAGAAACAGCCTTAATCCCTACTGGGTTTCCCTCTTGGTATAGCAGATCTATCACAGGTTTGGATAGCTGATTTATTTGATTTGCTTCTGCTTCATTTTTGCTCAAAGCAGCATCCATACCTTGTTTAAATGTTTTTGGAAAGCCTCCGGCTATAACAGAAATAACGCCATCACCACCTAAAAGGGTTAAGGGAATTGCGGTTTCATCATCTCCAGAAAAAACCAAGAAATCTTTTGGCGCTTGCGCTATAATGGCAGCACCTTGCTCCATATCGGCACCGGCATCCTTAACACCTACAATATGGCTTGCATCATGAGCAATACGCACTGTGGTCTCAGCAGTCATGTTGACGCCTGTTCTCCCTGGAACATTGTACATTAATATGGGCAAGGGCGTAACCGCATCCAATGCCATATAGTGTTGATACAAACCTTCTTGGCTAGGGCGGTTGTAATAAGGTGTGACGGATAATATGGCATCAAAGCCCTTAGTATCTAGAGACTGGAATCTTTCAACTAGCGAACGCGTACAATTGCCACCAGCACCCATGATAAGTGGAACGCGCTGGTTGTTTTCACGAACAAAAGTGGCGAAAACAGCCTGTTTTTCTTCATCAGTAAGTGTGACTGACTCGCCTGTAGTGCCCAAGGCAACAAGAAAATCAATGCCGCTATCAATCAAAAAATGAATGATACGCCCAAGTGCATCATGATCTACAGCACCGTCTGCATCAAAAGGAGTAATCACGGCTACTCCAGTAGATTTAATTGTTAGCTTATGCATGAGGCTTTATTTTATTGTAATATGTTTTAAGGTCGTGTAAAAACCCACCAAAATCTAAACGTGTGGGCAGTACCAAATCATTCAATCTATTGTCCATACAGGATGGACCTATGCGAAACGAAGCATTGAGTTGTGCAGAAAAAGAGGCCAACGAAAGGTTACTTTGTTGCACAAAATGAACGGCAATGTCATAGTGCTGTGATAAGACAAATGATAAGTCTGCTTCCGCTATCCTACCACGCCAGTCCAAACTTTTGGGTTGTAAGTGAGGCTTGGGTAGCCCTTCTAGCATCTTCGCATTTAAGTGAAAATGAACCCGTTCAACCTTTTCAAATTCTGGTGAAAAAAAATCAACCATTTCTGTGAATTGCGCTTCTGTGATATCTAATTCTATATCGTGAATAAAAACCATACGACGCACAGTAGAAGGCTTGACTCCTACCCTGTTTTCAAGCAGACTGAGCTGCTGCTTTACGATACGTTTGGCAAAAAAATTCATCGTTGCAAAAGTAGTGTTTTCAAAAGAGGTGGCTGCATGACCACAGCAATATATTATAAAAAACTAACGGTTTGTTACAAACACAACATTACAACTTAATAAGTGCATCAAATTCTTGTTCAGAAATGATACGGACACCCAAACTTTCGGCCTTGGTTTTCTTGGCAGGACCCATTTTATCACCGGCCACTAAATAGGTGGTGTTTTTTGAAATAGAAGATGAAATCTTACCGCCATGCTGCTCGATAGTAGCCTTTAATTCGTCTCTGGAATACTGACTAAAAACACCTGAAACCACAAAGCGCATTGCTGCAAGGGTATTTGACGTGGGTTGGGTGGAAATCGCTGCTTCAAGCTGAACACCTGAGGCACGCAATTGTGAAATAACAAAAAGGTTATCTACATCTTGAAAGAATGCTACAACACTTTGTGCGATACGTGTACCTATCTCGTCAACAGCTTCCAAGGCTTCAACATCGGCTTGCATCAACGCATCTATTGAGCCAAAATGTTGAGCCAGCTTCTTGGCCACAGTTTGCCCCACATAACGAATCCCCAGACCAAAAAGGACTCGGTGAAAGGGTATGTTTACAGAAGCCCCAATGGCTTGTACGATATTATAAGCCGACTTTTCGGCCAATCGGTCTAACGATATGAGATCTGCCTCGGTTAGGGCGTATAAATCAGCATAGCTATTGATGCGGTTGTTTTTAAAAAGCAATTGTATGGTTTCAGCGCCAAGACCGTCAATATCCATGGCTTTTCTAGATATAAAATGTGCTACACGCCCCACACGTTGGGGTAAGCACCCAACTGCATTTGGACAATAGTGTTGTGCTTCATCTGGGTTTCTTTTAAGTGGGGTATCGCATGATGGACAATGGGTTGCATAAGCAATGGCACGGCTGTTGGGCATACGCTTGCTGTGATTGACCGAAGTTATCTTGGGAATAATCTCGCCACCTTTTTCCACAGAGACGGTATCGTTAAGGTGTAGTCCAAGTTCAGAGATAAAATCTGCATTGTGCAAAGATGCCCGCTTGACAATGGTACCGCCCAACAATACGGGCTTTAGCTGTGCCACTGGAGTAATAGCCCCCGTGCGACCTACTTGGTATACCAAATCTTCAAGTTGGGTTTCAACCGCCTCTGCTTTAAACTTATACGCCATGGCCCACCGTGGAGATTTGGCTGTATAGCCCAGTTGCTCTTGGTATGCCAATTGGTTTACTTTAACCACTACCCCATCAATTTCGTAAGGCAAGCTGCTGCGTTCTTGTTCCCAATGATCTAAAAAGGCAAATACCTCTTGCATATTGTGAGCGTGTACAAAATGTTCGGGCACATAAAAACCCCATCTTTTGGCAGCTTGCAATGACGCCAATTGGGTCTCAAATACGTTTCTATCTGTGACAATTTGATAGAGAAAACAATCCAAAGGGCGGGCTGCCACTAACTTGCTGTCTTGCAGTTTTAAACTGCCAGATGCCGTGTTCCTTGGGTTCATATAAGGTTCTTCGCCTTGGGCTATACGCTGCTTATTCATTTGATCGAAGCCAGCAAGCGGCAATATAATTTCGCCTCTTATGGCAAAACGCTCGGGCACATCGGTGGCTGAAATGTGCAAGGGCACGCTGTGAATAGTCTTGATGTTTTGGGTTACTTCGTCCCCTTGAAATCCGTCACCTCGTGTAAGGGCTTGCACGAGCTTTCCATTTTCATAGGTCAGGCTGATAGAAGCACCATCGTATTTCAACTCACAGGTATAATCCAAAGATGCTACGCCAAGGTTTTTGCACATGCGCTGCTCCCAATCCAGCAAATCCTGTCTGTTATAGGAATTATCTAAGGAATACATACGCTGCTCATGGGCGATGGTATTGAAGTTTTTAATCACAGCACCGCCAACACGTTGGGTGGGTGAGTTGGCATCAAAAAGGGCGGGGTTAGCATCTTCAAGTGCTTGTAGTGTAGCCAGTTTTTCATCAAATTCACGATCTGAAATCACAGGGGCATCTTCTATATAATAGCGCCGATTATGCTCGTGTAGCTCGGTTCTTAATGCTTGTATTTTTTCAGCTGTATTCATCGGTAATGGGCACGAATAAACCGTGGGTTTGTTCTAAAATCGTTTCGAAGTACAATATCGGAAAATCCTGCTTGTGTTAAAAGCAAATGAAGGGTTTTCATAAGAGGAGCATATCCTTCCAAAAAAATACCGCCCTTGGCATTTAGCCGTTGGGTAGCATAGTTGATAATATGAGTAAAGAATTTTAGTGGCGAGTTGCCCGGAACAAAAATAGCGTGCTCGGGTTCTCGTAAAACATGTGTTGCCGTTTGTGCTTTTTCGGATTCAGGCACATAAGGAGGATTTGAAATCATGATATCCCAATGCGTATTAGGCAATTGAGCACCCAATACATCGACAACTTCAAAATTAATGGAAAGCTGATGTGTGTTCGCATTTTGTCTCGCAACTGTCAAAGCATCCAAATCAACGTCCCAAGCCGTAACTTCCCAGTTTGGACGTGCTTTCTTAAGTGCTATTGCCACACAACCACTTCCCGTCCCTATATCCAACACGCGAAGTGGTGTTTCATCAGTGTATGTTGACAACAACCAATGGACCAACTCTTCGGTTTCGGGTCGAGGAATAAGCACCCGTTCATCTACGGCCAACCTAAGTCCTGCAAACACAACATTACCTATTATATATTGTATGGGCTCATTTTCTTGAAGCGCTTTTAACGCAGCTTGCAATTGGGCTTCCGCTTCTGGCGATAAGGGTTCCTTTAGCTCGAGTACAACCTGAGCGGGTGTTAAGCCCAAATAGGTCTCACACAACATTTCGAAATGAAGACGAATTTCATCTTGCGTGTACTGAGATGAAAGTAGTTTTTGAAATTGTGCTCTTTGTTTTTTTAGTGTCAACGTGGGTCTATTGTAAATGAAATCGGCTTTGCAAGGAGATATTTGATATTTTTGCTAAAATACACATTCCCGTTGCATCCAACCCACGATATTTTTATGCGCCGTTGTTTAGTCCTAGCTCAAAAGAGTTTTGGGCACACCTACCCCAATCCTATGGTGGGCGCAGTAGTCGTTAAGGAAGGGGAAATTATAGGGGAAGGATGGCATCAAAAGGCCGGAACGGCACACGCCGAAGTGAACGCATTGGCAAAGCTGTCGCCAAAAGCACTCGTTGGCGCTACTTTATATGTTAACCTTGAACCCTGTTCCCATCATGGCAAAACACCCCCATGTTGTGATTTGGTTTTAGCAAAGGGCATAAAAAAAGTAGTCATAGGCGCTTCGGATCCCAATCCAAAAGTTTCAGGACGTGGTATTGCGGCCCTTAAAGCTGCAGGTGTTGAGGTAATCAGTGGCGTACTTGAAGAAGCCTGTGTGGAATTAAACAAACGTTTTTATTGTTTCCACACCAAAAAGCGTCCTTATATTATATTGAAGTGGGCACAAACGGCTGATGGCTATATTGCACCCGAGGGCGACAACAAAGGAAAGGTGTTCTGGATTAGTGATGCCGACAGTCAACAACTGGCACATCGTTGGCGGGCTGAGGAACACGCCATATTAGTGGGCAGAAAAACGGTAGCGGATGACAACCCCCAATTAACGACAAGGAAATGGGCAGGCACACATCCCATTCGGCTGGTCATTGACCCCAACAACAGCCTAAAGAAAAACGCACAAGTTTTCAATGGGGACGCAAAAACAGTAATTTTTAACAAGAATCGAAATAACGTAGAAGGCAACCTACACTGGGTTGCGGTTTCAACAACTGAAATCTTGGAGGGCCTAATGCATTGGTGCATGGACCATGCTATACAATCTATATTGGTTGAGGGTGGCGCGACAACACTTCAAGGATTTTTATCAACCGATTTGTGGGATGAATGTCGTGTAATTGAAGCAAAGAAATATATGAAAAAAGGTATCAAAGCCCCAACTATACCCGAGGAGAAAAAAACGTCAAAAAGAATTGTAGGAGATATCCTACATGTTATTCTGAATCAAAGGCATTCTGTAAGAAATCGGGACATTTCATAGCACGTCGGCTTTGCCCATCAACAAAAACCAAACGCGTTGTTGCCGTAGCGACACAATTTTTTTGCTGATTTTCAATCACAAAGGAAAAATCAACATAATATCCGTTTAATTCGTTTAAAGTTGCGTGAACAAAATACGAGTCCTCAAAGTGTAGTGGCTTCTTATATTGTATGGCAATGTCGACCACGGGGAGCAAAATTCCTTTCTTCTCTAGGTCGCCATAGCTAATCCCTTGATTAAGCAACCATTCAATTCTGGATTGCTCTAAAGCGTAAACGTATTGTGCGTGATGCATAACACCCATTTGATCTACCTGATGATAATGGACATTGCCTAAAATTGTAATATTTTTCTTACTCATTGTAAGGGGTTAATGTCAAAAAAAAGGCTTCTTGACGAGCCATAATATGCGTAAAACTTTCTAAAAATTCAATAGGAAAAAGACTTTTTTTTAAAAAAAATTAAACACATATTTGTCCTGTACAATTAAAGCGTTAAAAACCCCAAATTTTATACATTAATTGTTACGACAAAACGTTTCAACCAATAATAAAAATGCAAAAAACCGCTCATAGCGTTTGGGTTAATTGTCTGAATTTTGTCAAGGACAACATTCACAACCAAGCTTTTAAAACTTGGTTCGATCCCATAAAACCTTTGAAGCTGAACGGCGACGCCCTAAGTGTTGAAGTTCCGAGTAAATTTTTCTATGAGTGGCTAGAAGAACACTACATTGAGATTCTAAAAGTAGCCCTTACAAAAGAACTAGGCCCAGGCGCCAGACTTGTTTATGTTATCCGAATGGAAAATACATTTGGCAGCAAGCAAGCATTTACAGAAAGTATCCCAAGCCAAAATAAAGGACGTATTAAAGTGCAAAACGTTGAAGCCCCTTTGCAAACCCAAAGCACTGAGCTAAAAAACCCGTTTGTAATTCCCGGAATACGCAATCTCAAGGTAGAGTCGCAACTAAACCCGAGTTACAACTTTGAAAACTTTTTAGAAGGAGATGCCAACCGACTGGCAAGGTCAGCGGGTATTGCCGTAGCCAATAAGCCCGGCGGAACTTCTTTCAACCCCCTACTCATTTTTGGCGGCGTTGGCCTTGGTAAAACCCACCTTGCGCATGCCATAGGCGTTGACATTAAAAGTAAATACCCAGAAAAGACTGTTTTATATATTTCAGCGGAGAAATTCACACAACAATATATAGAAGCCGTTAAGAAAAACACCCGAAACGATTTTATCCACTTTTACCAAGTCATGGATGTTCTTATTATAGATGACGTTCAATTCTTTTCTGGAAAAACTGGCACGCAAGACGTATTCTTCCATATTTTCAACCACCTTCACCAAAACGGCAAGCAAGTTATTTTGACTTCCGATAAGGCACCGGTTGACATGCAAGATATTGAGCAGCGATTACTATCGCGATTCAAGTGGGGACTCTCTGCCGAACTGCAACGTCCAGACTACGAAACACGTGTTTCCATTCTTAAAAACAAATTGTACCGTGACGGCGTTGAAATGCCAGATGAAATCATCGATTTTGTTGCCAAATCTGTCAAAACAAATGTGCGTGAACTCGAAGGAGCCATTATATCGCTTATCGCTCAGGCATCTTTTAACAGAAAAGAAGTTACCCTCGAACTGGCCAGACAGATTGTTGAAAAGTTTGTGCGCAATACCAAACGAGAAGTATCTATCGACCACATTCAAAAAGTGGTTTCGGAATACTTCCAAATGGACGTCACCACGCTGCAATCCAAAACACGAAAACGTCATATTGTGCAAGCAAGACAATTGGCCATGTTTTTTGCCAAAAAAATGACCAAGGCTTCACTAGCAAGTATTGGTTCTAAAATTGGACATCGCGACCATGCCACAGTGCTTCATGCCTGCAAAACTGTTGACAACCTCGCATTCACAGATAAGCAGTTCCGCAAATATGTGGACGATCTAAACAAGAAACTTTCCAACTAAGACATGACAACCAAGGTGCTTATGGTGTGTTTGGGTAATATTTGCCGCTCACCACTAGCCGAAGGCATCATGCGGAAACTCACAAACGATACCGATTTTCTTATAGACTCTGCAGGTACGGCCAACTACCACCTAGGCGCAGCAGCAGATCATCGGAGTATTGCCATTGCAGCCCTGTACAATATTGACATCAGCACCCAACAAGCACGACAACTAACCCCTGCGGACATAGATACTTTTGACCACATATTGGTCATGGATGAAGAAAACCTTTCCAATGCCCTAGCCCTCTGTACTTCAGAAGCACAACGCCATAAAATTGCGCTTATTACCTCAGCAAGCGAGGTGGAGGCTTCACATATTCCAGATCCCTACTACGGCGGAGCTGATGGTTTTGCCCATGTTTATGAACTCCTGCATGATTGTTGCAGCAATTGGTTAGCGAAACACACCAAATGAGTACACAAACAACAGGACGGCTTTATTTAATTCCAAATGTATTGGGCGATACAGCCCCTCTTGAAGTGATGCCCATATCGGTTAAAAAAACCATAGAGGCATTGCGTTGCTTTGTTTTCGAGAAAGAAAAAGCAGGTCGGGCGTTTGTCAAAAGCATTTGTCCCAACATACCACAAGACAATATTAGTGTTCATTTACTCAACAAATTCACGACTGAAGAAGATCTAACTGCCATGCTCCTACCCCTTCAAAAAGGCGAAGATATGGGCTTGATTACTGATGCGGGCTGTCCGGGCGTTGCCGATCCAGGAGCAGCACTTGTGGCGCGAGCACACATCAACAACATTCGGGTTATTCCACTGGTAGGCCCCTCTTCCATACTCTTGGCGGTAATGGCAGCTGGACTCAACGGCCAATCTTTTGCCTTTAACGGCTATTTGCCCATCGACAAAGCTGAACGCAGAAAAGCCATTAAGGCATTTGAGAAAAAATCCATTGAACTAAATCAAACGCAAGTATTTATCGAAACCCCTTATCGAAACATGGCCCTTTTAAATGAATTAAGCAAGGCCTTAAGACCCAAAACACAACTCAGTGTGGCCTGTGATGTTACATTGCCAACCGAATTTATCAAAACGGCAACTGCCGAGACCTGGCGCAACAACAAAGAAGACTTGCACAAGCGGCCTGCCGTTTTTTCCTTACTTGGGGGTTAGCGATAGATCTTTTTATCACGTAACCAGCGGGTGTATATTTTTTTGTTCTTATTGTGCTGAGACAGGTTTGTAGCAAACAAATGGTAGCCACTTCGACTTGGATCAGCGACAAAATATAAGTACTTGTGTTTGGCAGCAAACAATACCGCATCAATAGCACTCACATCGGGCATGGTAATAGGCCCCGGGGGTATCCCTCTATTTCGATACGTATTATAAGGAGATTTGATTTTTAAGTCGGCATAAAGCACCCGACGAATATCCATGTCGTAGTCATTGGCTTTACGCATCAATGCATAGATAACGGTTGGATCAGCTTGAAGTCGCATTCGTTTACGCAGTCGGTTGAGGTAGACCCCTGCCACCAATGGTCGCTCATCTACTCGGTAGGATTCTTTGTGTACCACAGCTGCTAAAGCCACTACTTCCTCTCGTGTAAGATTGATTTTTTTGCGTGCTGTTTCACGTTTTGACGTCCAAAAGGCCTTGTACTGTCTTAGCATCCTGTCTCGGAATTGCTCGGCAGTGGTGTTCCAAAAAACATCATACGAATTGGGTAGGCAAATTGACAATACATTGTCTTTTGTGAAGCCGCTTTGCTGTAAAAAATCAACATCGTAAAAGGCCTGCATGATGGCCGTACTGTCGGTTTCTATTTTTGTAGCCACATATGCTGCCAAATGCATCAGGGTTTTTTGATTATTAAACGTCAGGCGAATGGGTTTGTTTTCGGAGCGCAATCGATTAATCAACTCGTTGTTGTTCATCCCTCTATCCAATACAAAACGTCCAGGGATAGGTTGATAGCCTTTACGGCTGGCAACTTGCTGAAAAAAATCGAAGCGTTTAACCACACGAGCAAGGGTGTCGTAGGCCGCAACTTTGGTATCAGAAGAAGGTATGAGTACTTCTTGTTGGGGCGCATAAAAAGCGGTATTGGAGGCAAAAAATACCTTGTAAAAATGAAAAACAAATACGCTGCCAAGAAGGAACAACAGCAGCAGTACAGCTATAAACAGGCGTTTTATCATTTGGTTGATGTTTCCCATTGCCCCTTAAAAACAGGAGTAGCAGGACCTTGAAGCACTACGGCTTCATATCCCTTGGAGGTGTCTGAAAAAGAAACAGTCAACATACCGCCTTTGGTTTGTATACTGATATTCTTTGCTGTTAGGCGCTTGCTTATGTGCGCGCCTATGGCAGCTGCCGTGACCCCTGTACCGCAAGAAAGCGTTTCCGCTTCAACCCCACGCTCAAAGGTGCGGACGAGCAAGGCATCAGCTGCTGTAACTTCAACAAAATTTACATTGGTGCCGTCTGCAAAATACGGAGCGCCATGGGCAATCTGTGCCCCGAGGCTAGCGACGTCTATCGAGGCTACGTCGTCGACAAAAACAAGGTGATGTGGCGAGCCTGTATCTATAAAAAGGGCTTCGTCATGGGTGTTCCAATCGGTAACCGCATGAAGTGAAAGTGCGACCTCCTCACCTACAAATGTGGCTTGATGCAAACCATCAGCTGCCCGAAAAACAACTTCTTTTTGGGTGAGCCCCAAGGCATGGGCGTAGTGAACAGCACAGCGAGAGCCGTTACCGCAAAGACTACCTTCATGACCATCGGCATTAAAATATCGCATAAAAAAATCGGAAGTAGCATCGGCTTCTATGGCTATAAAACCGTCAGCACCTATCCCGTAATTACGATGACAAAGCTGCGCAATAAGCCGGTGGTCTTCAATGGGAAAACGCTTGTCGCGATTGTCAACAATCACAAAGTCATTTCCGGTGCCTTGATATTTTACAAACGAAAAAATCATGTGCAAATATAGCCAAATTCACTAGCGACTATGTTGTTAAAAATGCGTTAAATGGCTTTTAACTCAAAAACACTTGTTTTACTTTTGGAATGTATATGTAATTGAAACGCTATGAAATCATTCTTTAAATACGCTGCAGTAGCCTTTGGCGCTGCTTTTCTAACCCTAGTTGGGTATCATCTTACCCAAAAACAAACTGTGGTTTACACGCCAGTACAACCCCAAACGGTTGCTACTAATTTTACGCCCACTACGCCTATAAAAGCCATCGCTACGGATTTTACGGCTGCTGCCGAAAAGACCATAGATGCTGTGGTACACATCACCAACACCAGCATAGAAAAAGGGCAAAGACCCAGCAGTTTTATGGAGTACTTCTATGGAAGAAGCGCACGCGAGTATCCCCGTATTGGTATGGGTTCGGGTGTCATCGTATCTTCCGATGGCTATATCATTACCAACAACCACGTTGTTGAGGGTGCTACCACGCTAGAAATTACCACCAACGACAACAAAAAGTATGAGGTGGAAGTTATTGGCTCGGATTCCAATGCAGATATTGCGGTACTCAAAATAAAAGGCGATTATACTTTTCCCTATGTGCGTTTTGCCGATTCCGACAACACCCGTATTGGCGAGTGGGTGCTCGCTGTTGGCAATCCCTATAACCTCAACTCTACCGTTACGGCAGGCATCATCAGTGCCAAGTCAAGAGATTTTAGCGATTATGACAACAAAAACCAATCCTTTATCCAAACCGATGCTGCAGTAAATTCGGGGAACAGTGGCGGTGCCTTGGTTAATTTGGACGGCGATTTGATTGGTATCAACACGGCCATTACCAGCAACGGCATGGGTACCTTTATTGGCTATTCCTTTGCGGTACCCAGCAATATCGCACGCAAGATTTTTGAAGATATTATTGAATACGGCAATGTGCAAAAGGCCCTGTTGGGCGTAACGGGCAACGGCCTAAACGCACGTATGGCCGAGCAACTTGGCATTGAAGAAACCGAAGGGTTTTATGTCGGAGGCTTGGAAGCGGACATGGGCGCCATAGAAGCAGGAATACAAGAAGGAGATATCATCACCAAAATAGACAACGCCCCCATCCGAAAATTTGCAGATTTAACCGGTTATTTGGGTTCTAAACGACCCGGCGAACGCGTGGATGTAACGGTAGTGCGCGAGAGAAAAACCCTTACCCTCGCTGTTCTATTAAAAGCAACGCCCTTTGTCAATTACTACGGCATGCGCCTGCGAAATCTCAGCGAAAAAGAAACGGAATTATACGACACTACCAAAGGGGTTTATGTTGCTGGAATTGAGAACAGTAGGTTGTTTCGCAGAGGCGTGCAAGCAGGAGATGTTTTGCTGGCCGTGAATGGCAATGAAATAAACAGCAAATCTGAGGTTTTGGCACTAGACGAGGAAAGCATTTATGAGCTTACGTTTTTGAATAAAAACGGTGAAAAAATGCGCTTTATTTTTGAGTAGCATCGGATTCCTTTTTTCGTTTGGTAGTGTGTTTCAGCTTTAGCACCGCAAAATTGAGCTCAAAAGTGGTCTCAGATTCCGTTTCCGTCATATCTTGATCTAACAAATCAGCCATAAGTTCGCCGCTTTTTTTTAGCAGGCTGTTCTTTTTATCTCCAGTTGCTGAACTTGCAGAAACCACAGTAGTTTGCAATGCGCGAAGCTTGGCAAAGGTTTCAATAATCAAAAAGGTAGCTTCTGTACTTATCGATCGAGATGTGGCGCAATTATATGGAGTTGCTACGCGTGATATTAACAAAGCCGTAAAAAACAACCCTGATAAATTCCCTAAAAAATATACCATTGCGCTTACTGCATCTGAGAAAAAAGAACTGGTGGAAAATTTCCACCACCTCCAACCTTTGAAATATGCCAAAACAACACCCAAGGCGTTTACCGAGAAAGGACTTTATATGCTGGCAACTATACTAAAAAGCAAGCAAGCTACAGGCTGACCATTTATAGTTATTAGCCGATCTTCAATGCTTTGTATAGTTAACGGGCTTTTCATAACAACAGATTCGAGGCACACTAAAATTAAGAAAAAAAAATTACTTCTTATTTACTTGCTGCAAACAAGTATTAACTTTTCCCCACCTCGTACAAACTATTCCCTATTCCCTATCTTTACCCCATGCGAATTGACATCATTAGTGTGGTACCCGAACTCATGCACAGCCCTTTTGCGGGCTCCATCATGAAGCGGGCGCAAGAAGCAGGGTTGGCAGAAGTACATTTCCACAACCTACGTGACTATACCACCAATGCTTACAAACAAGTAGATGACTACCCCTATGGTGGGGGTGCCGGTATGGTATTGATGGTAGCCCCCATTGACAAATGCATCAGCCAACTAAAAGCCGAACGCGAGTACGATGCGGTCATTTATATGACTCCCGACGGGGATGTACTCAATCAAGGCATGGCCAATGCGCTATCGCTGTTTCAAAATATTATTGTCCTCTGCGGACATTACAAGGGCGTTGACCAGCGGGTTCGGGAACTGTTTGTTACCCATGAAATATCCATAGGCGACTATGTGCTTTCTGGGGGTGAATTGGCAGCTGCCGTACTCTGCGACAGTCTCATTCGATTGATACCAGGCGTATTGGGCAACGAAACCTCTGCCCTCACCGACTCCTTTCAAGACGGGCTACTGGCACCCCCGGTATACACCCGTCCAGCGGACTATAACGGTCATCAAGTACCTGAGATACTAACTTCGGGTAATACACCCAAGGTTGAGGCCTGGCGCGAAGAACAGGCCTTAAGAATCACCAAACAAAAAAGACCCGATTTGTTGGACTAAGCGGGCATTTCGGGCATTTCGACTGTCTCTCGAGCTTGTCGAGAGAGGCTCAATGTCCTCAGTGTCCTCAGTGTCCTCAGATTGCTCACTGAACTTGTCGAAGTGAGCTTGTTTTGGTATTCCTGCGTTGCGGTGGTGTAGTAATTATACGAGATCCCTCCATGCACATCAACCAAAAAAAGGGGTTTCTTGTTCCCCATATCATCTGTTCTTTTTGCATAGAGGGTTAGGGGTGTAAGATGAACGCCCAAGCGTCCTTGTGCTTGAGCCATCGCATAAACATTTGGGTAGGTCACATTGTTAATAATCGCATTGGTTCTCAACGTGAACTATTCAAATCCAAGTCCTAGTCCTAAACGGACAAAGGGGATTTTAAAATCTGCTGCCATACGTTGCTCAAGGGTTTTAAAAGAAAACAAGTATCCTAGCCCCAACGACAAGTCACGAATGCCATCTATTGATTTAAGGGAAGTTGGGGTTGGAGCAACTAGATTGCTGTCAGTTAGTATATAGGAAATGAGCTGATTGTTTGTTACGGAGGTTTCGAAATACCATTGTGCATGCACAAGCATACCAGAAAGCAATAGTGATACAGTTAGTAAAAGGTGTTTCATTGAGTTTGGCATGTCGGTTGGTTAGGCTGTAACAATTGATTAAATTTTTATATTTTTTAAATAATTATTAACTTTTGTTAGCGCAAATAAGCATAACTTTAATTGTTTTTTTAATCATAGCAAATTTATCTGAAGGACGATTTTGCATCAGATAGCCCCAATAAAAAGCACATTAAAACAGCATGAAATAAATGTAAAATCACATGAACGTTATGGGGTCTAATGAATATTTTTTGAAAGAAAATTCTTACATAACTTATATCAAACACCGAAAAAAATCGATTTAATTTATTTTTTGTGGACTAAAGGATATGGGTTATATTTGCAACCGCTTTGAAACCGCTGGCGAGGTACGTGTATGTTTCATGGCTATCATTTAAAACCAAACAAAATGGAGCCCTTACTACAATACGTACAGGACGAATTTGTACCAAAAAAAGAACTTCCAAGCTTTCAAGCTGGAGATACCATAACCGTTTATTACGAAATCCGAGAAGGAAGTAAAGTACGTACCCAGTTTTTTAAGGGTGTCGTCATTCAAATTAAAGGAAGCGGTGCTACCAAGACGTTTACCATTCGTAAAATGTCAGGTACCGTAGGTGTAGAACGTATATTTCCCGTCAACCTGCCTGGTATTCAGAAAATAGAGGTAAATGCACGTGGAAAAGTACGTCGCTCACGTATTTTCTATTTCCGTGACCTAACCGGTAAAAAAGCACGTATCAAAGAACGTCAAGACAGATAGGTTCTAAAGCCTGTCGGAAGATATTTTTTGTTATAAACCCAACACAGCAGTTCAAAATATTGAGCTGCTGTTTTTTTATACCTAATCCAGACGTATATTTGCGCCCATCAAACAAATAACCATGGCTAAAATTCACGTAGCAAACCCAGTAGTAGAAATGGACGGAGATGAAATGACACGTATCATTTGGGATTTCATCAAGCAACAACTTATACTCCCCTACCTAGATGTAGAATTATTGTACTATGATCTAAGCGTTACTTCACGTGATGCAACCAACGATCAAATTACCATTGATGCTGCGGAAGCCATAAAAAAATACAGTGTGGGCATCAAGTGTGCCACCATTACTCCAGACGAAAACCGCGTGGAAGAATTTGATCTCAAAGAAATGTGGCGTTCGCCCAACGGAACCATCCGAAATATTGTAGGTGGGACTGTATTTCGTGAACCCATCATCATGAGCAACGTACCCCGCTACGTACAAGGCTGGACACAACCCATCTGTATCGGACGTCACGCTTTTGGAGATCAGTACCGCGCAACAGATACGGTGATCAAAGGCAAAGGGAAACTCACCATGACCTTTACCCCCGAAGATGGCAGCGAAGCCAAAACATGGGAAGTATACAATTTCCAAGAGGGCGGTGTGGCCATGAGTATGTACAATATTGACTCGTCCATTTACGGCTTTGCCCGATCATGTATGAACCGTGCCATCAGTAAAAAATGGCCCTTATACCTGTCTACTAAAAACACCATCATGAAAGCATATGACGGTCGTTTTAAAGACATCTTCCAAGAAGTATTTGAAAACGAATTTATCGACCAGTTTGAAGCCCTAGGCATTACCTACGAACACCGTCTTATTGACGATATGGTGGCCGCAGCCATGAAATGGAGCGGAGGCTTTGTGTGGGCATGTAAGAATTACGATGGAGACGTACAGTCCGATACCGTAGCCCAAGGCTTTGGTTCACTAGGACTGATGACTTCTACCCTAGTAACACCAGACGGCAAAACGCTGGAGGCAGAAGCTGCACACGGCACCGTGACGCGCCACTACCGCCAACACCAACAAGGCAAAGAAACTTCTACCAACCCTATTGCATCTATTTTTGCATGGACTCGCGGATTGGCTCATCGTGCCAAACTGGACAACAATAGAGACTTAGCTGATTTTTGTGCAAAACTTGAAGAGGTTTGTATCCAAACCGTAGAAGGTGGTCAAATGACCAAAGACCTTGCCATGCTTATCCACAAAGAAGAAATGACACGTGAAGACTATTTGTCGACACAAGACTTTCTTGCTGCTATCAAAGAAAATTTAGACAAGGCATTAGCTGCATAAGCTCGGTTGCGTATCTTTGAAAAAAAATGCTTTGATACGTTACATCACTACCCTATTGATGTGCGTGGGACTAACAGCCTATGCACAATCCTACACCCTTAGCGGAACCCTAACAGCTGCCGACACCCAAGAAACCCTGTTGGGCGTTACCATCTATGCCGAAGGTACATCCCTTGGAACAGTGAGTAATAACTACGGGGTGTATTCCCTAACACTGCCTGCTGGAACCTATCAAATCATCTATCAAAATATTGGATTTGAAACCAAACGCACTCAAATCAACCTAGACCAAAACCGTAAATTGGATGTAAGCCTTGCCATACAAAGCGAAGAGCTAGAAGAGGTTGTGGTCACTGAAGATATTGAACGCATACGGATGCGTTCGCCTGAGATGAGCATCAATCGCTTATCCGCCAAAACCATCAAGCAAACACCCGTGGTCTTTGGCGAATCTGACGTGCTAAAAACCATACAACTGCTGCCTGGAGTAACCAGTGCAGGCGAGGGAGCATCGGGGTTTAACGTACGTGGTGGTGGTGCTGACCAGAACCTGATACTACTCGACGAGGCTACCATCTTTAACTCCTCCCACCTGTTTGGATTTTTCTCTGTTTTTAACTCCGATGCCATCAAGGACATCCAACTCTATAAAGGAGGAATACCCGCCGCCTATGGGGGAAGGGTTTCGTCCGTGCTGCGTATCGACCAAAAAGAGGGTGCTAAGGACCGCTTGCGGTTTAATGGGGGTATAGGGGCCGTTTCAAGTCGTGGTTTGCTCGAAGGGCCACTAGGAAAAGGGTCTTTTCTGCTCGCTGGAAGAGGTACCTACGCTCACCTTTTTCTAAAAGCATTTGACCAGCCCAACACAGCCTATTTTTATGACTTGAATACTAAGATCACCTTACCCATAGATGAAAAAAATCGGCTGCTGCTTTCGGGCTACTTTGGCCGTGATGTGGTAGCCTTTGACAATACCTTTAAAAACACCTATGGCAATACGGTAGTAAACCTGCGTTGGAATCGCATTTTTTCGCCTAAAGTATTTGGAAACCTTTCCCTGATATATAGCGACTACTACTACGGTCTCGCACTAGACTTTGTTGGCTTTGAATGGGATTCGGGAATTCAGAATTTTAATATTAAATACGATTTAAGCTATAACATATCGGAAAAAATCACCTTGGAAACAGGAGTACAAGGCACTTATTATAGTTTTAATCCTGGCTACATACAGCCCTTGACCGCCACTTCTGGGTTTAATAGCGAGCAGTTGCAAAACAAGTTTGCTGCTGAAGCTTCAATCTACTTAAGTGCCAAACACGATATCTCATCCAAACTGGCGCTACATTACGGCTTGCGCATTAATCAGTTTAACCGCTTGGCACAATCTGGTTTATTGGAATATGTCAATGCCCAACCCCTAACCTACAACCCAGCCTTGGGCATCTATCAACAAGGTACTGCTCTGGGTTATTATAGCAAAGCAGAGAGCAAGCAATATTACACCAATTTAGAACCCCGCTTTACGCTTGCCTATCGTCAAGAGCAAAGCGCATGGAAGGCGAGTTATCAGCGTGTAAACCAATATTTACACCTGATATCCAACACCACCTCGCCTACCCCCTTAGACGTGTGGACGCCTAGTGGGCGTTACCTCAAGCCCCAACAGTCCGACCAATGGGCATTGGGATATGTGACCGAAAGAGAAAACGGCAATTCAATTGAAGCGGAAGTTTTCTATAAACACACAGCTAACAGGTATGACTACATAGACGGTGCAGAACTGGTTGCCAATGAAGCCATAGAGCAGATATTACTACCTGGTACCGCAAGAGCTTACGGGCTTGAACTCTTGTTCAGAAAAACACAGGGAAAAGTCACGGGAATGGCAGGGTATACCTGGTCACGTGCAGAACAAAGAACTCCTGGCGCACGACCCGACGAGCCCGGCATCAACCAAGGTGCGTGGTACCGATCGGCCTATGACAAAACCCATGACCTGAGCCTGAGCTTGAGCTATAGCCACAGCAAAAAATGGAAGTGGGATGCCAATGCTGTTTTGCAAACGGGCCAACCCATAACCTATCCCCTAGGACAATATGAGTTTATGGGAACCCGAGTGCCAAGTTTTGGACAACGCAACGGACAGCGGCTGCCCACCTACCACCGCATAGACATCGCTGCAACTCTGACCCCAGAAAAACAACAAGACAAAAAAATAAAAGGAAGCTGGGTGTTTGGCATTTACAATATTTACAACCGTAGAAATGCCGCTACCATTAGCTTTAAACAAGATCCCGAAACAGGAAAAAACCAAGCCTATAAGCTCTCCATATTCGGTATCATACCTTCTGTAACTTATAACATACGCTTCTGATGAAAAAAATAATTTGTGTATTGGGATTGTTATTGGTGGGTTGTGAGGACCCCATTAATGTGGCCTTACCAGCCGTCGAAAACAAATTGGTCATAGACGCCATGCTTTGGCGTAACCTCGGGGAAACTTCAGGGACTTTGGAAGTAATTATATCCCGAACAGCCGATTACTACGACGAGGAAGTGCCCTATGTATCAAACGCTACGGTAACCCTTCAACAATTAGACATGATTTTTACGGCGCAAGAAGACGCACCCGGACATTACTACATTTACAATGTTGACGTTGCCGAAAACGACACTTTTACACTCAGCTTATCTGTCGATACAGCCACGTATACTGCAACAGAATCACTAGTGCTTTCAACACCTCTAGACAGCGTTACACAAGGCGAAAACACCCTTATTACTGGTGATCAAGTTGAAGCCGTAGTTAGCCTTACCGATAGGCCCGAACCTGGCAATTATTATCTCATGGATTTTGGCTACAACAACTTATTTGTGACACGAGATGAGTTCTACAACGGTAATCAAATCAGCTTTTCGTTTTTTTACGATAAGTATTTTCCCAAAAACACGCCAACTCCTATTTATCTAATGGGTGTTGACAAGGATTTTTATACCTATATGCAGATCTTAATTTCTCATGCAGGACAAGACGGGGGCGGTCCATTTGCAACAGCCAAGTCCAGCTTGCGTGGTAATATTCAAAATACCGCCAACAGTCAAGACTATCCACTGGGTTATTTTAGGGTCGTAGAACGAGATAGTCTTATCTTTACGGCTGTTGAGGAATAAAGATGAACAAAAAAAATCTCTTACGCGGTCTTCGTGCTATGGCATATGCAGTCGTGTTGGCTTTTATCGGTCCTACCGTGTTGACATCTGCCTTTAAAAATCAAGAACACCCCATGTACATCCCCGTTTTGGGTGTTGCCATCCTGATGTGTGCCGCTTCAATTGCGCTCGGTTTTTGGGGCATTCGTCTGATGGTTAAAGGGCTGTTTAATGAAGAATAGCGCAAATTAATGACTATCCCTCAAAAAGTTCTTGAACACTTCCACATTCCGCTTATCTTTGTTGCTTCATGAGTACAACAATAGCTATACGTTTGCCCGATGGGGCCATAAAGCAAATGCCCAGCGGCAGTACGCCCTTTGAGGTTGCGCAATCCATAAGCGAGGGTCTTGCCCGTGCGGTAATCTCTGCATCCTATAACGGAACCACCATAGAAGCAACAACGCCACTCCAAGAGGATGGTGAATTGGTCTTGTTTACTTGGAACAACGACCAAGGAAAAAAAGCGTTTTGGCATTCCAGTGCGCACCTGCTTGCGCAAGCGCTTGAACAAATGTATCCAGGTATTAAACTTACCATAGGCCCAGCTATTGACAGTGGTTTCTATTACGATATAGACCCTGGCGAACACAGCATATCCGAAAAAGACTTGCCTGCCATTGAAAAACGCATGATCGAACTCGCAAGAGGAAAACACGCCTTTGCCTTGCGTTCGATTTCCAAATCTGAAGCCCTCGCCTATTACAAAGCAGCAGGAAACGAATACAAAACAGAACTTATTGAAAACTTAGATGATGGCACCATCACCTTTTGCGACCACGATGATTTTACAGATCTGTGTCGCGGTGGGCATATTCCCAATACCGGCATCATCAAAGCTGTAAAACTCACCAATATTGCAGGAGCATATTGGCGTGGGGACGAAAAAAATAAACAGCTTACCCGAATCTATGGAGTATCTTTTCCAAAACAAAAACTTCTAACAGAACATCTAGAGCTGCTAGAAGAAGCAAAAAAACGTGACCATCGCAAGCTAGGCGCTGAACTTGGTCTGTTTACCTTTTCCAAGAAAGTAGGACAAGGCCTGCCGCTTTGGCTGCCCAAAGGAGCAGCACTGCGCGAAAGACTCGAGCAGTTTTTGCGCAAAGCGCAAACCAAAGCGGGCTATGAGCAAGTCGTAACGCCGCACATTGGACAAAAAGAATTATATGTGACTTCAGGGCACTATGAAAAATATGGTGCCGATAGCTTTCAGCCTATAAACACACCTGCAGAAGGCGAAGAGTTCTTGCTAAAACCGATGAATTGCCCACACCATTGCGAAATTTACAACGCCTCGCCATGGAGTTACCGCGACCTACCCATCAGGCTAGCCGAATTTGGCACTGTATACCGCTATGAACAGAGTGGCGAACTGCACGGGCTTACGCGCGTACGTGGATTTACACAAGATGATGCACATATTTTCTGCACTCCAGAACAACTCAACGAAGAGTTTATGGGCGTTATTGATCTTGTCCTCTATGTATTTAATGCATTAGGCTTTAGCGACTTTAAAACCCAAGTATCGGTTCGTGACCCCGAAAAACCAGAGAAATATATCGGTGATACAAAACTCTGGGAAAAAGCAGAACAAGCTATCATTGAAGCAGCAGACCAAAAAGGATTGGATTATGTCGTGGAAACAGGAGAAGCCGCTTTTTACGGTCCAAAGCTCGATTTTATGGTGAAAGATGCCTTGGGGAGAAGCTGGCAGCTGGGCACCATACAGGTGGATTACAACCTGCCTGAGCGTTTTGACCTAAACTACAAAGGGAACGATAATGAACTGCATCGACCTGTCATGATACACCGCGCGCCTTTTGGTAGTATGGAACGATTTGTTGCCATTTTAATCGAACATACCGGCGGAAACTTCCCCTTATGGCTCAACCCAACACAGGTTCAGTTACTCTGTGTCAGTGAAAAGCATGAAAAATACGCGAAAAAAGTTTCAGAATTCTTAGAAAATAACGAAATTCGCGCCCTCGTGGATGATAGAAGTGAGACCATTGGTAAAAAAATCCGCGAAGCTGAAATGAGCAAGGTGCCCTTTATGGCCATCATAGGCGAACAAGAAGCTGCGCAGGAAACGGTCTCGATTAGAGCCCACGGAGGTAACGATCTAGGGAGCATGTCCCTAGCATCATTTGCAGATTTGATCAGACGTCAAGCTGCAGATGAAATAAAATCATTTTAAGTCAATTAAACGCGTTTGTTATAGCGATACGTAGAAGAAGAAGCAGAGGACCTGCTCGGATCATAAAAGAAGATAAGCACCGAATCAATGAAAAGATACGGGCGCAAGAAGTACGTTTAGTTGGCGACAATGTAGAGATGGGTGTATACCCGCTTCAAAAGGCCTTGCAAAAGGCAAACGAATTGGAATTGGATTTGGTTGAGATTTCACCCAATGCAGCTCCACCGGTGTGTAAGATCATCGATTATAAAAAATTCCTTTACGAGCAGAAAAAGCGCGAAAAGGTAATGAAGGCAAATGCCTCGAAAGTGGTGTTAAAAGAAATTCGGTTTGGGCCACAGACCGACGAGCATGATTACGAGTTTAAGAAAAAACACGCAATCAAGTTTTTAGAAGAAGGTGCAAAGCTAAAGGCATTTGTCTTTTTCAAAGGACGCTCAATCGTTTTTAAAGAACAAGGCCATATCCTGTTGCTAAGATTAGCACAAGATTTGGAAGATTATGGCAAAGTAGAACAGTTGCCTAAATTAGAAGGAAAACGGATGATCATGTTGATAAATCCGAAAAAATAAAAGGAAGTAGTTATGCCTAAAATGAAAACAAAATCGAGTGCTAAGAAACGCTTTAAGCTTACAGGCTCAGGTAAAATAAAACGCAAACATGCGTTTAAGAGTCATATTTTGACTAAAAAATCCAAGAAGCGAAAGCTGAAGCTAACTCACAGTGGGTTGGTGCATGAAAGCGATGCCGATAACATTAAGGAACAACTTCGTTTAAAATAATAATAATAACCTGAAGTCGGCTTTAAAAGTGAGATTCTCCGCCTGCTTCACCAACACTACATTATGCCAAGATCAGTAAATGCTGTTGCATCACGCGCAAGAAGAAAGAAAATTTTAAAACAAGCCAAAGGGTACTTTGGTCGTAGAAAAAACGTTTGGACAGTTGCTAAAAATGCTGTTGATAAAGCAATGCTTTACGCATACCGCGATCGCAGAAACAAAAAACGTAGCTTTCGTGCTTTGTGGATCACACGTATCAACGCTGGTGCTAGATTACACGGCATGTCCTATTCACAATTTATGGGTAAGGTAAGTACGCACAACATAGCACTAAACCGTAAGGTATTGGCCGACTTGGCCATGAACCACCCAGATGCTTTTAAGGCAGTTGTCGATAAAGTAAAATAAAGCGATAAGCTAGAACGGCATATCATCGTCGTCAGTTCCAAACGCCTCGTCTGGACTGGTACGCGGTGCCTCAAAGGGTTCATCCCCTGCATTTATTTTGGATTGAAACTCAATGGGAGCATCAAATTGATCTAAATTGTCAAACTTACCGAGGTTTCCAATAAACTTAAGGCGTATACTGTCCAACCCACCGTTACGGTGTTTTGCGACGATAAACTCTGCCTGACCCGCAGCAGGCGAACGCTCTTCGTCATCCCATTCGTCAATTTTATAATATTCAGGCCTGTAGATAAAGGTGACCAAATCTGCATCTTGCTCAATAGCACCAGACTCACGCAAATCAGAAATTTGCGGACGTTTGCTACCTCCTCGAGTTTCTACTGCACGAGACAACTGTGAAAGCGCTATAACAGGAATCTCCAATTCCTTTGCAAGTGCCTTTAAGTTTCGTGAAATGGTCGAGATTTCTTGTTCTCGATTACCAGCCTTGCTGCTACCACCAGGTGTCATCAACTGCAAGTAATCTATCATGATAAGGCGAATGCCGTATTGCGAAGAAAGACGTCGGGCTTTTGCACGAAGATCGAAGATTGATAACGAAGGGGTGTCATCAATATAAAGCGGTGCTTTTTCTAAGTCGGAAACCTTTACGTTAAGCTGTTTCCACTCGTGATCTTCCATTTTTCCTGTTCGGAGCTTTTCTGAACTAAGCCCTGTTTCAGATGAAATAAGACGAGTTATTAATTGAACGGAAGACATCTCCAGGGAGAAAAATGCAACGGGAATATTTTGGTCTACGGCAATGTTTCGCGCCATGGATAAGGTAAAGGCTGTTTTTCCCATACCAGGACGTGCAGCAACAATGATCAAATCACTGTTTTGCCAGCCTGAAGTCAGTTTATCTACCGCATGAAAGCCGGAAGGCACGCCACTCATTCCTTCTTGATTGGCAATTTCTTCAATTTTTTTCTTGGCTTGGATAACCAAACTTTGTGCACTTACAGTAGATGTCTTAAGATTTCCCTGACTCACATCATAGAGCTTGGACTCTGCCTTGTCGAGCATGTCAAAAACGTCTTTGGTTTCGTCGTAGGCCTCCTCTATGATTTCACTTGAAATTTTAATTAGGCTACGCTGAATAAACTTCTGAAGGATAATACGTGCATGATACTCAATATGTGCAGAGGAAGATACCTTTTTAGAAAGCTGAATGAGGTAAAAGTCTCCTCCAACCTGGTTTAGCTTCTGATCCTTTTTTAGTTGAGCCGATACCGTTAAAAGGTCAATGGGCTCTGAATTTTCAAAAAGCTTGACCATTGCGGAAAAAATATGCTGATGTGCCTCGCGATAAAAGGCTTCGGGTTGTAAGATATCGATAACCTCATCAACGCCTTTTTTGTCAATCATCATGGCCCCAAGTACGACTTCTTCGAAGTCAATTACCTGTGGTGGCAGCTTTCCACGTTCCAATGGAACCACTGTGGAAGGCGATACTATAGATGGCATGGGATTCTTTTTTTCCATGACACTAAACTACACAAATGGGAGTAGAAATTTTTAGAAAAAGTAAAAAACTAACGAACAACAGCGTAGTTGATAACCCGCTTACAATTGTTTAAAAGCCAAACATTATTCATCATAAACACCCATGGCAAAAAACTTGTCCATGCGTTCTTGCACCAAAACCTCGGTTGGTAATTCTTGCAGCTCCTTATAGGTCTTACAAATGGTTTTACGAACCGTATCAAACATGGCCTCACGATTGGTATGTGCACCGCCAAGTGGTTCTTTGATGATGGTATCAATAAGCTTTTGACGTTTCATGTCTTTGGCCGTTAGCTTTAATGCTTCGGCTGCTTGCTCTTTGTATTCCCAACTGCGCCATAAAATGGAAGAACAGGATTCTGGTGATATAACAGAATACCACGTATTTTCTAGCATAAATATGCGATCGCCCACACCTATGCCCAAAGCACCTCCGGAAGCACCCTCGCCAATGACCATTACAATAATAGGGGTCTTTAATCTAGACATTTCCAATATGTTGCGGGCAATGGCCTCACCTTGTCCACGCTCCTCTGCTTCGAGTCCGGGGTATGCGCCAGGTGTATCTATAAGACAAACAACAGGAACATTGAATTTTTCGGCAGATTTCATCAAACGTAGTGCCTTACGATATCCCTCTGGGTTTGCCATACCAAAGTTGCGGTATTGTCGTGTTTTGGTATTGTATCCCTTCTGCTGACCAATAAACATAAAACTTTGATCTCCAATCTTGCCTAAACCGCCTATCATGGCTTTGTCGTCTTTGACCGTTCTATCTCCGTGCAGCTCCAAAAAGGTGCCTTGCGTAAGTGCCTCAATATAGTCAAGGGTATAAGGTCTTGAAGGGTGCCTTGAGACCTGCACACGTTGCCAAGGAGTTAGGTTGGTATAAATCTCTTTTTTGAGCTCGACCAAACGGTCTTGGATGTTTTTGCAAGCTTCAGTAACATCAACTTCACTGTCGTTACCTATCACTTGACATTTGAGCAATTGGTCTTCTAATTCCTTAATGGGTTCTTCAAAGTCTAAATACTCCATATTGAGATTTTAATGCAAAACAAATATACTTATTTTGGGTTCCGAGCAAGCGGATGAATCGTTTTTTTTGTTCTTCTTAATTTATAAATACCGTTTGCCAAGACCGCAAGAAGTATACAAGTCAATCCGATATAAAAACCCGTATGCATTACTTCCTTTTCTCCAAAAATGGCATAGGCCAAGGCAATACCATATACAGGTTCCATATTAATCCCAAGCATAATAGAATAAGGCGTGAGGTGGCGCATTACAACTATAGAAACAACAAAAGCATAGGAAGTACACACAAAGGCTAATATGGATAGCCAAAGCAGATCCTGTGTGGAAATAGCAAAAAAAGCGGAAGTAAAAGCACCTTGAAAAGCCAACACCAACGTAACCACCAGAGCCCCCACAAAAAGCTCGTAAAAGGATAATACATATGGATCCGTTTTGGCAACGTACTTACCATTTAGTAATGTAAACAAAACAGCTAATACAGTTGATATGCCTGCGTAAAGAAAGCCTTTTACATGTGTGGTTCCGGTACCGAGAACTAAGACCAAACCAAGAATGACCAATAACCCAAAAAACACCTCATAGCCAATGACTTTTCGTTTATAGAAAATGGGTTCAAGTAAGGACGTCAAAAAAGCACCAGACGAAAGCACCGACAAGGTTATAGAAACGTTTGACACCTTAACAGAACCAAAAAATGTAATCCAATGGAAAGCGATTAAAACGCCACTTGCAATAGCCACCCAAGCGATGGTTTTGTCTACACGAAAATTATGCTTACGCACCCAAAGCACCAAACCCAGACCTATAGTGGCCAATGTCATCCGGTACCAAACCAAGGGAATAGCCGAAACGCTTATCAAGGCACCCAAAATGGCAGTGAACCCGAAGATGACCACGATAAAGTGAAAGTGAAGCGTACTAAATAACTTATCTCTTTGCATGACGCAATAAATAAATAGAGAGTACAGCAAATAGCGCATTGGGAATCCAAGCAGCTAGCCACGGAGTGAAATTAGATTTCTCAACCATGACTTCAAATATTTTGTCAAAAAAGATATAGAGGAAAGCCAATATGATGCCCATGGCTAAATTTATCCCCATACCGCCACGTTTCTTAAAGGAGGCTACCGCCACTGCAATAAGTGTTAGAATAAAAGCAGATATGGGAAGTGACCAACGCTTGTGTCGCACCAACAGGTGACTGTTAATAAGCGGGCTTCCGTTTTCACGTTCTTGCTTGATGTATTCGTTTAGTTTAAAAAAATTGAGTGTTTGGGCCTTGTAGGTAACAGGAGCCATGGCGTTTAAATCCAAGGCAAGCAAGGTATCGAGACGTGCCTCCTTTCGAATAACTTCCTTGTCATTAACAATGGTGCGTTGAAAAAACTGGGACAGACGATGAATACTGTCTTTTTCTACCCAACGGATGTTTTGCGCCTTAATCTTATAAACCAACTGATTATCCTCAAAATGTTCCCATGAGAAATTATACCCCACCTGCCGACTTGCATTATAATTGCTGATGTATATAAAATCGTTATCGCCTATTTGTTTGTAAATGTTTTCGGTCAACATCACCTTTCTGCTCTTACTGATGTACTCGTATTTAAAACGGTTATAGCTTTCACTGGCATTTGGCACCCAGAACATGCTCGCACCAAAGGCTAGCAAGGCAATTATAGAAGCAGAAATGAGAAAAGGGCGTAGGTATCGGTAAAAAGAAATTCCCGAACTCAATACCGCAATTACTTCTGTATTACTTGCTAATTTTGAGGTAAACCATATTACAGATAAAAACAAGAATATGGGAAAAAGTTGGTATCCAAATACCCAGACAAAATCATAGTAGTGGGATAAAATTTCTGCTGTTGAGAGTTCGTTTTCTTTGAATTTATCAATTTTTTGAGAAAGATCAACCAATACACTTATAGGAATAAACAACACCAACATGACTGTAAAAGTGCTGATGTACTTCTTTATGATATACAGGTCTAACAACTTCATATTATAGGCGCTTATCCATTTGACTTACCATGGTGTTTTTCCAAGACGTAAAATCACCCGCTAAAATATGTTTTCTGGCTTGGCGCACCAACCACAAATAAAAGGAAAGGTTATGTAAGGTGGCGATTTGCTTGCCCAACAACTCATTAGCAGCAAATAAGTGGCGCAAATAAGCCTTGCTATAGGCGGAGTCAACAAAGCTACTTCCGTTGGGATCAATGGGAGAGAAATCGTTTTCCCATTTTTTATTTTTAATATTGATACTCCCTTCAGATGTAAACAGCATTCCGTTACGTGCATTTCTAGAAGGCATAACACAATCAAACATATCTATACCCAAAGCGATGTTCTCTAAAATATTGATCGGCGTACCAACCCCCATCAAATAGCGGGGTTTGTCTTCTGGTAAGACGGCACATACCGCATCGGTCATAGCGTACATTTCTTCAGCTGGCTCTCCTACTGACAGGCCGCCGATGGCATTACCTGGCGCGTTGGTGCTGGCAATAAATTCGGCTGACTGCACCCGTAAATCCGTGTAGACACTTCCTTGCACTATGGGGAAAAGCGTTTGGGAATACCCATATTTAGGTGTTGTTTTTTCAAAGTGTTCTTGACAGCGAATAAGCCAACGATGGGTAAGGTGCATGGAATTTTTGGCATAATCATATGGGCAAGGATAAGGCGTACACTCATCAAAGGCCATAATGATGTCTGCACCAATACTCCTTTGAATATCCATAGCTCTTTCAGGACTGAAAAAATGCTTCGATCCGTCAATATGCGACTTAAAGGTTACGCCTTCTTCTGTGATTTTTCGATTGTCAGCCAAAGAATACACTTGATATCCTCCGCTGTCTGTCAATATGGGTCTTTCCCAATGCATAAACTTGTGTATACCGCCCGCTTGCTCTAAAATAGGCATGGAAGGCCTTAAGTATAAATGATAGGTGTTAGCCAAGATAATATCAGGGTTTATATCATCCGCCAAGTCGCGTTGGTGCACCCCCTTTACAGTTGCTGCGGTTCCTACAGGCATAAAAATAGGCGTCTCTATTTTCCCGTGATCGGTAGTGAGGACTCCTGCTCTAGCTTTTGAAGCAGGATCAGTATGTAGTAATGAAAATTTCACCCGTCAAATATACGCAACACTAGGCGGTAAGTAAGTTATTAATACTTGTTCATTTTTTTAATACAAATAATGACAAATTAATGGTGTAAGATAGAAGTGAAGTTTTATTTTTGGTAAAATTATTTTTTATGGCATCCATTGAATCTATAGAACAGTTATTACCACAGGTGCGTCGCGATATCTTGCGTATGGTCCACCAAGTAAACTCGGGGCATCCTGGAGGTTCGTTGGGCTGTGCTGAATTTTTCGTTTCATTATACCAACATGTTATGGACTACTCGACCGACTTTAGCATGGACGGTAAGAACGAAGACCTTTTCTTTTTATCAAACGGGCACATCTCCCCTGTTTTTTACAGTGTCTTGGCACGAAGCGGCTTTTTTCCCGTCTCTGAACTTGCCACGTTTAGAAAATTAGATTCTCGACTACAAGGACACCCCACCACACATGAGGGGCTTCCAGGAATCCGCATTGCTTCTGGCTCCTTAGGACAAGGCATGTCCGTTGCCATAGGTGCAGCAGAAACAAAAAAGCTCAACAAAGACAAACATATGGTCTATAGTCTTCACGGTGACGGCGAGCTCCAAGAAGGACAAAACTGGGAAGCCATCATGTATGCAGGAGGCAAAGGAATAGACAACCTTATTTCGACCATTGATTACAACAAACAACAAATTGACGGAAGCACAGATGACGTTTTGCCACTAGGCGATGTCGGTGCCAAGCTAGAAGCTTTTGGCTGGACTGTGATTAACGTAGAAAAAGGCAATGATGTAGCGGCTATTTTAGCGGGCTTTGAGGCAGCTAAAGCAGCCTCAGGTCAACAAAAACCTGTTGCTATTTTATTACACACAGTAATGGGCAATGGTGTTGACTTTATGATGCATACACACGCATGGCACGGGAAAGCACCAAACGATGAACAATTGGCCATAGGACTGGCACAAAACGAAGAAACTTTAGGAGATTATTAAGATGGGATTAAAAGAATATACATTTACAGATAAAATTGATACTCGCTCTGGATTTGGTGTTGGTTTGGCAGAAATCGGCGATCAAAACGAAGACGTAGTAGCCTTGTGCGCAGACCTTACAGGTTCGTTAAAAATGAATGCATTTAAAGACGCACATCCAGATCGATTTTTTCAAATAGGTATTGCAGAAGCCAATATGATAGGCATTGCGGCAGGGATGACCATTGGAGGTAAAATTCCGTTTACAGGAACCTTTGCCAACTTCTCGACAGGACGTGTTTATGATCAAATTCGTCAGTCTGTTGCCTATTCACACAAGAACGTAAAAATATGTGCTTCACACGCTGGTATCACGCTTGGCGAGGATGGGGCAACACATCAAATTCTTGAAGACTTAGGATTGATGAAAATGCTTCCTGGCATGACCGTAATCAATACTTGTGACTTTGAGCAAACACGAAAAGCCACACATGCCATAGCAGCGCACAACGGTCCTGTTTATTTGCGCTTTGGACGCCCTGCTGTTCCTAATTTCACTAGCGATTTACCGTTTAACATCGGGAAGGGAATACTTCTCCAAGAGGGTACAGATGTTACACTTGTGGCCACGGGTCACCTTGTGTGGGAAGCTTTAGAAGCTGCAAAAAGCCTAGACCAACAAGGCATCAGCGCAGAGGTAATCAACATACATACGATTAAACCTTTGGACGATGCCCTTATTTTAGAATCCGCTAAAAAAACAGGAGCAATCGTAAGTTGTGAAGAACACAACTATTTGGGTGGACTAGGGGAAAGCGTTGCACGTGTTCTTGCAGAACAGCATCCTACCCCACAAGCTTTTGTTGCCACACAAGATACTTTTGGAGAATCTGGAACGCCTGCTCAACTCATGGAAAAATATGGCTTAAACGCCAGTTCAGTTGTAAAGAAGGCAAAAGAAGTTTTGGCTAAGAAAGGCTAATCTTTATCTAGGTAGTCCGGCGTGCCGTCATTGTCGGTATCGTCTGCCATACCATCATTGTTTGCATCGTATTCTTCGCGTGTTAGTATGCCGTCATTATCATCGTCATCGTCACGGAAGTTGGGAAGTCCATCATTGTCCGTATCGTCATCATAATAATTGTCACCATCTAAATCTTCGAGATGCGTAGGTACTGTATCACCGTCATGGTCTGTGGTGTTATAGGTGTATAAGTCTACTGCAAAAATAAGGGGTGAGTAAGCAGGCACACTCCTAGAGTCGTTGTAATAACCCAAGGCAGAGGGCATGAAAATAGCAGCTGAGCCAAAACCATCAAAAGCATAGGTGCCGTCCGAATTTATGGTGGGTGCTGCTGCTTTTTTAATGTGAGGCATCAAGGCACTAAACCCTTTTACAACTGAAAGAGACTCAAACCAAACAGGGTTGGTTGTTTCGTCAAATCTTGAGAGGTTAAGCAACATGCCTTTATACGTAACAAAAACACTATCGGCAGCCGTTGGAGCCGTCCCAGCCCCTTCGCGTATGTCAAGGATATAAGCGGTGTGGTCGAAATAAACGCCTTCCGTATTCTTTATTTTTACGTTGATTTGCTCAACCTGGTCAATTAAAGGGGTTTTGTTTGCATCATCTCCTTCAATAATGTTAATATCAAAAGTTACCCGCTCGCTACTGTCAGCTGTTGCATAGTCTTCGTAATTGTAAAAACGTGTTTGTAGAAAATTAAGTAAGGAGTCATTATCCACTGCACGCTGTGCTTCGTAATCACGGGGTGGTTCAGCAAAACCACGTTGTTGCTCTTCACAAGCAGTCGCAAATACGAGCAGGCATACGATTCCAAAAAAAAGCGTTAGTTTGTTCATCTGTAAGATTTAAAGCGCAAGATACAATTTTCATGTATTATTGCGTAGCAATATTATAAACATGCGAGTAGACAAATATCTGTGGGCGGTTCGTTATTACAAGTCAAGAAATGCAGCTAGTACGGCATGCAGAAAAGGCTATGTACAACTTGGTGGTCAAAACGCAAAACCTTCAAGAGAAGTTTATGTTTCGGATAAAATCAGCATTAGACGACAACAACTTACCGTTGAAATCTATGTTTTGGATATTCCCAAAAGCCGGGTAGGTGCTAAATTGGTTTCACAATATTGCAAGGATATCACTCCACAAGAAGCCTTGGATCTCAAAAATGCTGCAGACGAAAATCAACGCATGTCCAGAGTCAAAGGTATGGGTAGACCTAGCAAAAAAGACCGTCGAGACATCGAAGACTTTTTAGATGATGATGCCTAAGGTATATTGTGTATTTTTGTCCTATGAGTGAAATCATTTTGACATCCGAACAAATTGAGCACAAGCTAGAGCGCATTGCCTATCAAATTCTCGAAGCCAATGGCGAAAACCAAACCATTATCATTGCCGGTATTGTTGCCAATGGTTATGCAGTAGCCGAGCGCATTGTTCATCATTTAAAGGCCAACTCCTCTAAAGAAATTTTGAGTTGTGAGATTGAAATAGACAAAAAAAATCCACATAATCCAATTCAGACTACACTTGCTGCGAAAGACTACACAAACAAGTCCGTTGTGATTGTCGATGACGTGCTTCACACAGGGACCACCTTAATATATGCCGTTAGGCATTTTTTAAGTGTTCCGCTTAAACAATGTAAAACAGCGGTATTGCTAGACAGGAACCACAAAAAATTCCCCATTAAAGCTGACTTTAAAGGCGTATCATTGTCTACATCAATCAATGAAAATGTTGCTGTTCAGGTAAATCCCAAGGGGTTTACTGCTGTGCTAGATTAATTTTCTTATTTCCTCCACCACTGCTTCAACTGATTTGTCGTCTACTGAAATGACATGGGTAGCTTGTCTGTAAAAGCTTTGACGCTCAAATAAGTGCTTGGCAATAAACGATTGCAATGCTTCCTCAGTCTCGGCATGTGCAATTAGCGGGCGTCCATTTTTTTCAGGAAAAAGCCGTTGTGCAAGGGTTTTGTGGGATGCATTAAGATAAAAAACATGTGGGGTAGCAGCAGTAATAAGATCCATATTGTTATAATAACAAGGCGCACCGCCACCCGAAGAAATCACCTTACAATCAGCAACTTCAAGTACTTCTTTTAGTGTTTTGTGTTCCAATTCTCTAAAAGCTTTGGCACCCTTATCAACGAACAATTCAGGGATAGAAGTACCAGCATCACGTGCAATAATGTCGTCCAAATCTTCAAATAATAGGTTTTGAGTCTTTGCAAGCAGACGTCCAACCGTGGACTTACCGCAGCCCATATATCCTATTAATATGATTGCGTTTGGGTTAGAAAAAGGAGTGGCCATATTTTAAAGTATTGCAGTCCGCAAATTTAGGATAATTTAATCTTTGAATAATCGTCAAAATGCGCCTATATTTGCAGCTTCAATTTTTGACTTGGTAGCTCAGCTGGTAGAGCATCTCCCTTTTAAGGAGAGGGTCCTGGGTTCGAACCCCAGCCAAGTCACAACAATAGACTTGGTAGCTCAGCTGGTAGAGCATCTCCCTTTTAAGGAGAGGGTCCTGGGTTCGAACCCCAGCCAAGTCACTTCCTCATTCAAAAGCGTACGTGGCGGAATTGGTAGACGCGCTAGGTTGAGGGCCTAGTGGGAGTTAAATCCCGTGGAGGTTCGATTCCTCTCGTGCGCACTTTCTTATTTCTTTTGTTTTCAGCAATTTATAAATATTTTTTTGTAGTTTTGTTTAACTATGTCTATTAAACATTAAACAAATGGATCGCGTTAAAAATAGCTTTAGCATAAAGAACCTTGAGCATCTCTCAGGAATCAAGGCACATACCATTCGCATATGGGAAAAGCGATACAATCTATTTGAGCCCGAAAGAACCGACACCAACATACGCCTCTATAATCTTGAAAACCTACAGAAACTTCTGAACGTTACCCTTTTGTACAACAATGGGTACAAAATATCAAAAATCGCTTCATTCAGCTCGCAAGAGATAACTGAAAACGTACACAAGCTTACCATTAACAAGAATGCAGATGATTGGTCCATAGGCTTATTTAAGTTGGCCATGATCAATTTCGATCAGAGATTGTTTACCAAAACCTTTAATGATTTACTCGAGCAGTTTTCATTTAGTGAAGTATTTAAAAACGTATTTGTTCCATTAATGAATGAATTGGGTGTGCTGTGGCAAACCAATTCTATCAGCCCATCGCACGAACACTTTATTACGAGTTTAGTGAAACAAAAAATTCACGCCATGTGTGAGGATTTACAGCAAAAATCAACGCGCAGAACAGATCGTAGGTTTGTTTTATTCTTACCGGATAATGAAATTCACGAGTTAGGGTTATTGTATCTACAATACGAAGTACTTAACAATGGTTTTCAATGTGTCTTCTTGGGTCAATCTGTTCCAATCGAAAGTTTAAATAATTTAGTGGATATAGGAGAGCCCATTACATTTATTACCTACTTCACTATTGAACCTACGCAGGACAAAATCAAAGCTTATTTAAATACTTTTAAATCAGAAATCATTGAAAACATTGACAGTGAGTTATGGATTTTAGGATATCAAGTTCAATTCATGTCAGATGAAATGCCTGATAAAATACGCAAGTTCAAATCTATTGATGATGTGATTTACGCCCTAAACGTTGTTTAGGAGCAAGGAAACATTTTCTGGCCACAGGTCATTTGACACGATAATTATTTTATATTTACAAGCATCAAGGCAAAAAATATGAAAGCGCTATTCGATCAAGTTTCGCATCAAAGCAGTAAACTCGTTACTGAGTCATACAGTACCTCTTTTTCACTCGCTACTCGTATACTTTCAAATGAAATCCGACAAGACATCTACAACATTTATGGGTTTGTCCGTTTCGCCGATGAGATCGTAGACACTTTTCACGATTACAATAAAGCCGAATTATTTACACGCTTTGAGCAATCCCTAGAACAAGCTTTGACGGATAGGATAAGCCTAAACCCTATTTTAAACAGTTTTCAAGAAACAGTTCACCGCTACAATATTGACCGCGAATACATTACTGCCTTTATGCAAAGTATGCATTGGGATTTGTCTAAGAAAACCTATTTAACTGACGAGGAGTACAAAGCATATATATACGGATCTGCTGATGTAGTAGGTTTGATGTGTCTCAAGGTTTTTGTAAAAGGGGATGATGCACAGTTCGACGCCTTAAAAGATGCTGCCATGCGTTTGGGCTCGGCGTTCCAAAAGGTTAATTTCTTGAGGGATCTAAAAGCAGATCACGAACATTTAGAGCGCTCCTATTTTCCCAACGTTGACATGAACGCTTTCGATGAACATTCGAAACAGACTATAATCGAAGAAATTGAAGCTGACTTCAGCGCTGGCTTAAAGGGCATTTTTCAATTGCCAGATGAAGCTAAATTTGGTGTCTATACCGCATACAAGTATTATTTACGTTTGCTGAAAAAACTTAAAAAAACGCCTTCGAAACAGATTAAGGCAAAGAGAATTCGCGTGCCAAATTATCAAAAGGTAGATGTGTTAGCACGTTCATTTATTCGGTATCAATTCAATTTATTATAACTTAAGACCATGTCCCTGATTGCCCAAATTGGTGTATTTTTTCTAACGTTTTTCACTATGGAATTTATGGCGTGGTTTAGCCATAAGTATGTCATGCATGGTTTTTTATGGTCACTTCACAAGGACCACCATCACAAAGATCACAATTCTTGGTTTGAGCGTAACGACCTCTTTTTTATCTTTTATGCAGTGGTAAGTGTGGGGTGTGTTGTTTTTTGGGGAGAATATGGTTTTACTCCAGGACTAGCCATTGGCATAGGCATATTTGCCTATGGGTTGGCCTACTTTATGGTGCACGATATCTTTATTCACCAGCGTTTTAAAATATGGCGTAATGCCAACAACCGTTATGCGCGAGGCGTACGACGAGCGCACAAAATCCACCATAAACACCTTGGCAAAACAAAAGGGGAATGTTTCGGTATGCTGTGGGTTCCCTTAAAGTATTTTAAATAGCAAGTGTTGCCATTTTGATGGCAGCAACTGCAGCTTCTGCACCCTTATTTCCTAGTTTCCCACCACTTCTCGCTTGGGCTTGTGCTAGTGTATCATCGGTAAGTACTCCAAAAATAACAGGAAGTTTGCCTTGAAGATTAAGATCTTTGATGCCTGAAGCTACTGCTTCACATACGTAGTCAAAATGTGCTGTTTCGCCTCTTATTACACTTCCTAATGCAATGACAGCATCGAAACCTGCATTCATAGCTACTTTGCATCCATAAATAAGTTCAAAACTACCCGGCACATCTATACGTTGAATGTCAGAACAATCCTTTTGTTGAAGTACAGCGTGGGCACCTTCGTATAAATTAGCTGTTATTTCGGCATTCCACTCAGAAACAACAACGGCAATCCGAAGAGTTGCAGCGCTAGGCACCGCATCTAAATTTAATGGACCGTGTTGAGCAGTCGCCATACTAGTTTTGGGCTTGTGCTAACAGCACTTCTAGATGAGTAGCCTGAGGGGTTTCTGCATAATCAGAAGCTAGGGTTTCTAGCAATGCTGCTGCATCATCCTTAGCACCTAAGCTTAAAGCTACCTGAGCCCCTTTAAGTAAAAAACGAGGTGTTGTCAAGTCGTTATCAGCATAATTCGCTGCCTTTCGGTAATAACCTAGCGCATCCTCCAGTTGGTTTAACTCTGTAAATGCATCTGCGATACCACCAAGCGCAAGTGCGCCAAGCACAGGATCGTTAGCAGAAAAATCTTCTAAGTAGTCAATGGCAAGATCGTATTCTCCACGCTTAAGGTATATCATACCTGCATTGTAAGTGGCTATTTGAGCAGCAGCTGAACCGCCGTAACTATTGATGATTTCAATAAAGCCAGGGCTTACTCCCTCTCCTTCTAGGGCGAGTACAAACAAAGAATCTTGCAAGGTTGGGTCTTCCAAAGCTTCATTAAAGTGGGTTTGTGCGTTTGCTATAAGGTTTGTAGATTCCTCTTGCATGGGCTTAACCACATAGTTTTCATACCCCAAATAACCAAATACGCCAACGACAACGAGGCCGATAAAAGACAGGATATAGTTCTGATTTCGAGAGACCCAAGCTTCCGCACGACCTGCAGAAGTGTCAAGCGTTGAAAATACTTCAGCTGTTACACTCTCTTGCTCTGGTGCTTGTTGTTGAGGCATTTTTGGTTTACCTCCGCGTTTTTTGTACGTAGCCATTTTAAATTATTATGGTTGCAAAAATAAAATTTTTATTCCAATACACCTTGCCACCAAAATGTTTATTTTGGATGCTTCTTAAATATACGTTGTTTTATGAGCAGTTTGCGTCTTAACGCCCTCGAAATCACCAACTACAAAAATGTGTCCGATGCGCGATATACATTCGATGCGCCTATCCACTGTTTTGTTGGAAATAACGGAAAAGGGAAAACAAATACGCTAGATGCGATCTACCATTTGGCGATGGGACGCAGCTATTTTTCTGCTGTAAATGCGCATACCATTCAACATCAGGCAGACTTTATGCGTATTGAGGGACACTTTGAGCGTGATGAGCGTATGGAGCGTATTGAGTGTTTACTCAAGCACGAAGCCTCAAAAGCATTTATTCGCAACGGTAAGAAATACAAAAAGTTATCAGAACACATCGGCCTACTCCCCACCGTAATGATTTCACCAGCTGACGTAGACTTGATCAATGAAGGTAGCCAAACCCGAAGAAGTTTTATTGACCGTCTGATTGGTCAGGCTGACAAAACCTATTTGCATCAGCTTATTCAGTATCAAAAAATACTGCAACAACGCAACGCATTACTAAAACAAATGGGACGTTATGGACAGGGAGCAAATGATACATTAGAAATTTACAACGCCCAATTGGTATCCCTAGGCGTGCCCATTCACCAGACCAGAATGGAATACCTATCTACCTTTGAACCCTTATTTAAAAAAAGGTATGCTGCCATAAGTGGTGCTGAAGAAAATGTAAGCGTATCATATCAAAGTCAACTGCTAAATGAAGATTTTGAGAAGCTCCTTGAAAATGCGGCTACCCAAGACCGCATGGCACAATTTAGTACTGTGGGTATTCATAAAGACGATTTGGTTTTTCAAATTGACGGATATCCCATCAAGAAGTTTGGTAGCCAAGGGCAACGCAAATCGCTGTTAATCGCACTAAAATTGGCGCAATTTGATATGCTAAAACAAAGTACGGCTGTGACGCCCCTACTGCTCCTAGATGATATTTTTGACAAACTTGACGATGTCCGCGTTTCTAAAATCATCAGTCTGGTCCACGAATCCTCATTTGGCCAACTGTTTATTACCGATACACACCCCGAACGAACAGAAGCAGTAATAAAAAAAACAGAACAAGCATTCCAACTACATCATCTATGAGAATTGTATTCCCCCTATTTTGTTTGCTTTTGATAGGTTGCACCACCAATGTAAAACCGTCAGACCTAGATCAACTTAATGGGTATTGGCGCATAGACAAAGCAGTGTCGCCAAGTGGCGAGGAGAAACAATTCAAATCTTCTGTTGATGTTGATTTTTTTAAACTTGATGCACTACACGGGATTAGAAAAAAACTAAAACCCTCATTTAACAAGCAATTCAACGGTTCAAATGACTTTGTTCCCTTCAATATTGCATTTCTGGAAAATAAATGCATTATTACCTACAGCAAACAAAAAGAAAGTTGGCAAGAAGAAATCACGGCATTAACAGCTGACAAATTAAGACTAAAAGATGCGCGAGGTGTCGTTTTTTATTATACTAAATACCAACCATGAGCACACGAAAAGATGAACCGCAACCAATAGAAGACGTATTACGTCAGTTTACGGCTACAAATAAGCTAGAAAAAGGCCTTGATAACGTCAAGTTAGCGGCGTTGTGGACTGAACTCATGGGTGCTGGAGTACAAGCTTATACCTCTTCGGTTAAATTGGTTGGAAAAACGCTTTATGTTAGCCTTACCTCCTCTGTACTACGTGAAGAACTGAATTATGGCAAAAACAACATCATTGCCATGCTTAATGAGGGCTTAGAGAAAGATTGTATATCAAAATTGGTGTTTCGTTAAAACTGCTCACTTTCAGCAAAGTGGAAAGCAATCTCAATTGCCGCATTTTCATTGCTGTCTGAGCCATGAATAGCATTCTCACCAACAGAAGTAGCAAAAGATTTTCGGATGGTTCCAACAGCTGCCTCCTCTGGGTTTGTAGCACCAATTAAGGTACGGAAATCATCTACGGCATTGTCTTTCTCCAAAACAGCAGCTACAATAGGGCCACTGGTCATAAATGCTACCAAATCATTAAAAAATGGACGCTCGTTATGAACAGCATAAAAAGCCTCTGCAGCTGTTTGAGACAAGCGTGTCATCTTCAATGCTTTAAAGGTAAATCCTGCTTCTGCAATTTTATTTAATATCGCTCCAATGTGGCCGTTACCGACAGCATCGGGCTTAATCATCGTGAAAGTCTGATTTGTTTTCATATGCAATTTTGTGCAAACCTAATGAAATTCATATAAAGTCATTTACAAGTAGGCAGTTATTTGTAATTTTGAACAATGATGCGAATAGCACTTTTTGGCACGGGTAATCTTGCTACACATTTTTTAAAAGCCTTTGAGAGATTAGAAACGATTTCTTGTGTACAATGGATTGGCAGAAGCGAACAGCGACCACTAGCCAACCAAACACCCTATTTTAATGTATTCCAAAATGACATTGAGGTAGACATTTGTATTTTGGCTATCTCAGATGACCACATTGCTGAAGTAGCGCAAGGTTTTAAGACAAACGCTTTGGTAGTGCATACGGCAGCTGCCCAATCCATGGATGTGCTCGCACCCCATAAACGCACAGGGGTTTTCTATCCGCTACAACGTTTTTCACCAGGGCAAAAGTTACATTGGAAAAATATCCCGTTTTGTTTAGAAGCTACTGACAAAACGGACTTGGATCTACTCGGAAAGCTTGCACGGCAATTGAGCGATGAAGTCCATTTTGTGACGGCTGAACAACGCCTACATCTGCACGCCGCAGCTGTTTTTGCAAATAACTTCTGTAATCACCTCTTGGGCATCAGTCAACAAATCACTTCAAATGCAGGCCTCCCCCACGCCTTGCTCCATCCGATTATTAAAGAAACGCTATCGCGCAGCCTGCATTCAGATGCGGTGACACATCAAACTGGACCAGCAAAACGAAATGATAGACACACCCAGTCAAAACATATTGATATCTTAACAACGGAAGAGGCTAATTTGTATCGCGCATTGAGTCAATCTATTTATAAAACACACAACACATGAGTTACAAAGAAGAATTCAAACACATCACCACTTTTATTTTTGATGTAGATGGTGTATTTACCGATGGCAGCATTACCATTTTGCCTGATGGAGAAATGATACGCACCATGAACACTAAAGATGGCTATGCGGTTAAAGCTGCGCTTCACGCTGGCTTTGGCGTTGTTATTATTTCAGGGGGAACAAACGAAGCCGTAAGAATGCGTCTCAATCAATTGGGTATCCAAGACGTGTACTTGGGAGCACACCAAAAGGCAAGCATACTGCATAAATACAGCAAAGAAAACAGTGTACCTTTTGAAAATATGCTCTTTATGGGCGATGATATTCCCGATGTTGAAGCCATGGAAATGGTTCGGCTAGGATGTTGTCCTAACGACGCAGTTCCAGAAGTTTTGGCTTCCGCTGATTATATCTCTCACAAAGACGGAGGAAAAGGCTGTGTCCGAGACGTAATTGAGCAAGTTTTAAAAGTACAAGGTAAGTGGGGAGCCCTCACCAATGCTCGCAACGATAGCAAATGACCTACAAACTATTCCTTGGCTCTGGTTCGCCCAGACGTGTTGCCCTCTTAAAGCAAATGGGCGTTGCCTTTGAGCAGCGTGTTTTAGCAATTGAGGAAATATACCCTCAAGAATTGAAGGGCGTTGAAATAACCGATTTTTTAGCGCGATTAAAAGGGAAGTCCCACCAGCAACAGCTTCAGCAAAACGAATTGGTGCTTACTGCCGACACTCTTGTTTGGCTTGATGACGCCGCACTGGGCAAGCCCATAGATGAAGCCCATGCTATTGAGATGCTTTCAAAATTATCTGGCAAAACACACGAAGTTATCACCTCTGTTTGTTTGAGCACTAACGAAACACAGACGTACATTCAGGAAACAACTCAGGTGAGCATGGCTGTATTGTCAAAAGCAGATATCACCCATTACGCCAAAACTCACAAACCCTTTGACAAGGCAGGCGGTTATGGCATTCAAGACTGGATTGGACTGATTGGGGTATCCAAAATAGCGGGTTCTTATACGAATGTTGTTGGCTTGCCTACCGCAAAAACATATCAATTGCTACTCCCCTATTTACCTTCAATCAAAGCATAAAATCATTTTATTTCAATATGATTATATTTATTTTTTTGAAACACTCTTTATGACCGAACCAAAAGCTTATATCATTGAGTTTCTATCTGATGAGTGGATAAGAAACTCTTTGTGGACACTGCTTGTTATGGTTGCTTATCTTTTTGTTGGTAAACGCATGCCTCCCAAGTACCAACTCCGCATGGGAATGCTGATTGCACTGCTCTTAATTAGCACAACAATTACAGGTCACGCTCGCAACATCATCAATGGGTATTGGAATATTAGTGATAACCTACCCTTACACCTTTGTAGTGTTTCAAACCTCATCGCTTGTTTTATTCTCTTTATCCCTAAAAAAAAGTGGCTTTTTGAGTTTTTGTTTTACGCAGGTATTATTGGAGCTATTCAAGCTTTTCTCACTCCCCAAATAAATAATTTTGACGGCACTAGCTACGAATATCTAGAGTACTATGTTTCACACGGAGGCATAATGCTGTTGCCTATATTCATGTTCAAAAATTTAGGCTATAAACTGACAAAATATTCATGGCTCAAATTTTCGATTTACATTAATATATTATTGGCATTTGTAATGCCCTTGAATTTTATCATCGATTCTAACTATATGTATTTAGCTAACACACCTGATGTTAACAACCCCCTGATTATCGGTGCATGGCCCTACTATATTTTCTTTTGGGAAATCATTTTAGTTGTCCTGACGTACACCTTGTACGTATTAAGTACAGGAAAACGTATTTAAATAACATTTAGCTAACCTTATCATTCTTACTTTAGCAGCATGAAACGCTACACTGCACTTTTCGCTGAATTTATAGGAACCTTTGCCATGGTCTTTTGCGGAACGGCTGCTATGGCTGTAAACGAAACAACAGGAGGGGTTGCCCACGAAGGAGTAGCCATTACTTGGGGACTCATTGTAATGGTTATGATTTATGCTTTCGCGTCACAGTCTGGTGCACACTTCAACCCCGCAGTAACTACAGCTTTTGCACTTGCCAAACGTTTCCCTTGGAAAAAAGTACCAGCATACCTAATTACTCAAACTGCAGCAGCTGTAGTAGCTAGCCTAGCCGTAAAAACAATTATTCCACAAAGTAAAATTTTAGGAGCTACCATACCTAGCATCCCCTATGAAAGTGCCTTTTGGCTTGAGTTTCTGTTGTCCTTTTTCCTAATGATTGTCATACTTCATATAAGTACGGGTAGCAAAGAAATCGGACCTGTAGCAGGTTTGGCAGTCGGCAGTGTAATTTTACTCGAGGCCATGTTTGCGGGCCCGCTCACCAATGCATCCATGAACCCTGCCCGTTCATTTGGACCTGCCCTTGTTGGAAACCACTGGGACCCCATGTGGATATACCTTACTGCCCCTTTTGCGGGAATGGCACTTGCCGTAGTCCTTTTTAACTCCTTTGTGCCTGTAGATGATGGAAATTAATCCCCCTGTACTTGTTTGTGTTCTTTGCGGGTTGATATACATTATTATAGGTCAACTTGTATTGCGCTATACCCCAAAAAAAATCAATG
>Ga0228666_1000131_pt1 | contig 51979 bp, 54 predicted proteins | sample 80DmetaG_FD_182702 | JGI IMG/M metagenome (GOLD analysis project Ga0228666, IMG submission 182702) | Seawater microbial communities from Monterey Bay, California, United States - 80D | ecosystem: Environmental > Aquatic > Marine > Coastal | place: USA: California | collected 2016-10-11 | reverse complement strand
AAGTTTTGGATATGCTTTTAAGACCGTTTGTAAAAACAAAGGGAGTAGCGTGGACATTACCGTAGGTATAATGCCAAGTTTAAAACTACCACCTATCAGGCCTTTTTCTTGTTGAATGACATCTTGTATCCTATCTGATTCAGCTACGATAAGATGGGCCTGTTGAATGATTTTTTCACCAACTGCTGTAAGCCCTATGGGTTTTTGGGTACGATCAAAAATTTTAAGGTATAGCTCTTGTTCCAATTTTTGAATTTGCATACTCAAAGTTGGCTGAGTTACATGGACATGTTGCGCCGCAGTGGTGAAATTTCGATGTTCAGCCACTGCAATACAGTATTTAAGTTGGGTTATGGTCATTTTATTCGGTTAAAACGGTTACTTGCATACGCATATTGGTTAGCGGCCATTCGCGCTTGTCTGTTGGTAGGGCATTGATAGCATCAACGATTTCCATGCCACGTATAACCTTTCCAAAAACAGTATAGCTTCCATCCAAATGATACGCACCTGGAGATTGATGTACAATAAAAAATTCATAGGGAGATGCCAGTTTGTGAGGGTTTTCAATTTCGCTACTCGGCATGGATAGCACACCGCGGTGATGCTTGTAGCCCTTACGTGTATCGGGAGGTAACAAGTATTTTCCAATTTTTCGTCTTTTTTGTCCTGTATCTACATTATCAGAATTCCCTCCTTGAATAATAAAATCTGGAACAACCCTGTGAAAATAGGTGTTGTCAAAATAGCGTTGTTTTGTCAGAAAAATAAAATTTGCCCTGTGATAGGGAGTGTTTTTGAAAAGTAAAATATCAAAACTACCCAGTGGGGTTTCTATCCGCACTTTGTTTTCAGGATTTTCTTCCCCAAATTTCTTTAAAAAGGAAATTGCGGTTTCATCGCTTAGGGGTAGGTCGCTTTTTTTTTTCGGTAATACCTCTTTTGATATCGTTGGTTCAGAAATAGCTGTATCCATTTTTTTATGTTGCTTAGGCGTAGTTGTAGTAGTGCAAGACAACAGCGTACTTGAGAAAATCACGATAAACAGCAAAAGAAAATTACGTTTCATACGTTGTAAAGTTACTATTTTTCCTTTCTTGTCAAGAGCTATTTTTATTTGTTACTGCTTTTGTACTTTTGCTAAACAAATTTAATTCGTGTTTAAACGCAATCCATTCGGACATTATATTTTTATTAAGCTTTGGCTCATTCGCCTATTGGGGTTTTTTACGCGTCATCGCTTTAACAAGTTTAATAATTTAAGCATAAGGGGATCAGAAATTATCCGCGATCTTCCAGATAAAAATGTACTTTTTATATCTAATCATCAAACGTATTTTGCCGATGTAACCGCTATGTTTCATGTGTTTTTTGCCAGTCTTGCAGGTCGTGATGACAATTTGAATTATTTGCGCTATATCTGGCGACCAAAGTTAAATGTGTATTATATCGCCGCCAAAGAAACCATGAAGGCTGGTTTTTTACCTCGTATTTTGGCTTACACCGGTTCTATTTCCATAGAACGCACGTGGCGTGAAAAAGGCAAATCTATCAATCGACAGGTAAAGATGAGCGATATTTCAAATATTGGCAAAGCTTTGGATGACGGTTGGGTAATTACTTTTCCACAGGGGACTACTAAACCATTTGCTCCTGTGCGCAAGGGAACGCTGCATATTATTAAAACCTACAATCCCATAGTTGTACCCATACAAATCGATGGTTTTCGTCGTTCGTTTGATAAAAAAGGAATCTTCATTAAGAAAAAGGGAATTAAGCAAACCATGCACATAAAGCCACCCATGGAATTTGATTTTGAAAAATCAACAGACGAACTTATTATGCAGATTTCTGAAGCTATTGGGCAGGTACCTAAAAAATAGCTATTCTACAATTCCAGCACAGCTAATGCGTGCACCTGCAGCTCCCGAAGGCTGTGACGTAAAATCATCAGCACCTTGATGTACTATAATGGCTTTTCCAAGAATATTTTTTGTATCATCATCACAGCCAATACACCATTCGTCAGTCTCAAAATACACCCTTCCGATGCCATTTTCACCAACCTCAAAGTTTCCTATATCGCCTTTATGATAGCCTTTTTCATCGCCCCAAGCTCCGTGTGGAGTAAATGTTGGGTTCCAATGACCTCCTGTTGATTTGCCGTCATCAGAAGAACAATCGGCCTTTTCGTGAAGATGTATGGCATGCGTTCCTGCTGATAGCCCACGGATGGTTGCACTTAGCTTAACTACCCCATCTTGTTCGCTTAATAGGGCAAAGCCCGCTGCATTAGAGCCGCTTTTTGCATCTAAGCCTACTTCGAGTTGGCTGTGTTTGCAAGAAGTTATCGTGATTAAAAAAACAAAAAGTACTGCGTAATTTTTCATATTACCAAAATATACAAATTTTTTAAAATAAAACTTAATCTAAAAATGGAACTAGCGTATTGTAATAGCGTTCTGCTATAAATGCTGCACCTGCTTGGTTGTAATGTATGTCATCTGCCAACATACCGTCTGTAAATCCAGTGGCCATATCCACAACAACTACTTCAGATGTTGCGGTTGTTTTACTACTTGCAATTTGTGTAACGACCGTCTTCATTTGAGTAAAAAGCAACGTATATTCTTCTGTCATAAACGATGTTTTTCCAGGCGCGAGCTGTTCAATAATGATGGTGATATTTGAATTATGTGCTTGTATTTTGTCTATAATGCTGTTGACATTCGCAATAATACCTTCTAAGTCGGCGCCATCTAATGCATCATTTCCGCCTGGTGAGCTAAAGAGCACAATATCCACATCTCCAACTGCAGTCAGCCAACTTTCGATGTTATCATTTATTTGCGCTGCAGTCCAACCGCCACGTCCTTCATGTTCATTGTCAAAACAATAATTCTTGTAGGATGCATATTCCCATAAGTCTTCATTGTTACCAACGAAGTCAAACTCAAAGCCTCCATCGATTAAGTCTTTCCACAATTCGTAGCGATAGCTTTCAAAAAGACCTGGAAACCCTTGTACCCGAGATGCTCCTAAAGGCATAATTTTGGTTCCCTTTTCAATAGGGCTGCATTCCGCTGAAATATCTTTTTCATCATCACTTGTACAAGCTGATAGTGTGAATAAAACAAAAAATAGGACCTGAAATTTTGAAATAGTTATTTTCATGTTGTAAGATGTTCGGATTTTTATTTTTAAATATAAACAAACTTTCACCATAGTTTTAATATATTTTTGATGTGTATAATTGTACATATTTGAAAATTGTTTAAATGCGAATACATTCAATCTTAATTTTTCTCTGTCTATCCTTTTTGTTAGGTGGGTGTAAGCTTAGTTACCAGACGGCTTCTTTTTTACCGAGCACGCACGAGATTGATTATGCAGCGTCAAAGCATTGGGCGGTATATGCCGGTATTTCATCCGAAGGAAATGAAATAGGCGCTGCTTTTGATGCTGCTTCCGCAGATGTTTTTTATGTCTATCCAACTCTTTTAACATATAAGAAGGACATAAGTTGGAATGCAGCTATTGATGATGCTAAAGTAAATGCAGACGTCCTAAAATGGATATTGCCTTATCAAGCTTCAGCTTGGGCTGACGCGGGGCGTTTATTTGTGCCTTTTTATCGTCAGAACCACTACCGTGCTTTTTTTGAACCCTATAGAAATCAAGGGGGTAATGCAGCCATAGCCTTAGCTTATGCTGATGTGAAAGCCGCATTTGACCACTATATGGCGTATGAAAACAACGGGCGTCCCATTATTTTAGCCGGTCATAGCCAAGGAGCATTGCACTTAAAGAAATTATTGCAAGAATATTTTGATGGACAAGCGCTCCAACACCAGTTGGTAGCTGCCTATTTGATTGGCACCCGTATTCTGGAAGACGAGTTTAAGGAGTTAAAACCACTTGTTTATTCTGACCAAATTGGGGGTTATGTCAGCTGGAACAGCTACAAAAAAGGAAAATATCCTACATATTATGCATGGTATAACAATGCCGTTACCACAAACCCTGTGACTTGGGACGCTAGTAAAAAGAGTCTTATTTCTGATCATAAGGGATTGTTGTATTACGACAACATAATTTATGATAAGAGCTTGGAAGTTGAAAAGATCAACGGCATGTTGTGGGTGAGTTTACCCAAAGTACCCAAGCGATTTTGGATGTCTTTTGTTAAGGACTACCACCGCTTTGATGTCACTTTGTTCTGGGAAGATATTCGCCAAAATGCCCTGGAACGAGTTGAAGCCTTTGAGCGCAAAAAGCTTATTGCTCCTCGGGGGCAATTTTAACTTTCAATCCATTTAGCTCGGCAGTTATGGGGATTTGACATCCCAATCGTGAGTTTTCTTCAACGTGATAGGCTTCATCTAGCATGGCCTGTTCATCGTCGTTTCGTTCGCCAAAATGTTCTTCTGTAAGTATGTAAACTTGACAGGAAGCACACATGGCCATACCCCCACATATCCCGGCTACTGGAAGGTCATATCCTTTGCAAACCTCCATAAGGTTAAGATTCATGTCTGTTGGAACAGCAAACTCATGTTCCGTACCCTCACGGTCAATAACTGTAATGTTAATATCTAGACTCAAGATGTTATGGTCTGTTTTGGTTGTTCGTCTTCGAATCCTTGCACCCCTTGCACAGTAGTGTATTTGAGGGTAAATTTCTTGTCAGGATTGATGATATTGTATGCCGTTTGTACGGCAAGCGTGGCTTCGTGAAAGCCACACAAAATGAGTTTTAATTTGCCCGGGTAGGTGTTTACATCCCCAATGGCAAATACGCCTGGACGATTGGTTTGATAATCAAAAGTATCAACGACTATGGCGTTTTTCTCAATGTCAAGTCCCCAGTCGCCTATGGGTCCAAGTTTTGGCGACAAACCAAATAGGGGAAACCAAAGTTCAGTATCAACAGTGGTATTAGCTTCTTTGGTATGAATGACTACAGCTGTTAAATCATCATCTCCATTTAGTTCTTTAACTTCTGCAAAAGTGTGAAGTTTCATTTTGCCAGCAGCAGCCAGCTCTTGTGCTCTTGACACGGAGTCTTTGTGGGCTCTGTAGCGGTCGCTTCTGTGAACAAGGTGTACAAAACTGCCTTTTTCTGCAAAGTAGATGGCCCAGTCAAGGGCAGAATCACCACCGCCAGAAATGACCATATCTTTTCCTTCAAACTGATCGGGATCCTTAACAATGTATCGGACGCCTTTTTCTTCAAATTCTCCAATATTGCTGATTAGGGGTTTTCTCGGTTCAAAACTTCCCAAGCCGCCAGCTATCATTATCACGGGTGCATGATGTTGCGTGCCTTTGCTAGTGGTTACTATAAAGGAGCCATCATCTTGTCTTTCGATACTATCGGCACGTTCACCAAGTGTAAAGCCAGGCTTGAATGGCGCAGCTTGCTCCATGAGCTTATCCACCAATTCTCCTGCCAATACGCTAGGATATCCAGGAATATCGTAAATGGGTTTTTTTGGATAAATTTCAGATAATTGCCCGCCAGGTTGTGGAATGGCATCGATTAAATGACAGCGTAACTTCATTAGACCTGCTTCAAATACGGCAAATAGCCCGACGGGTCCCGCACCAATAATAATAATGTCTGTTTTAATCATCTTGCTCGAGTAGTTTTTCTGTTAATTTATTCATTGCTAAAACTTTTTGCTCAAAATCTCCTTTTAACTTATTCCGATAGACGTAAAGCTTATCGAGTAATGCATCGGTTTCTTCTGGCAAAAATGCTTCTAACCACTGTCGTAAACGTTTTGCTAAAGTAGGTGATTTTCCGTTTGTGGAAATGGCAATTTTAAGGTTTCCTTTGGTTACGATGCCCCCCATATAGAAATCGCAGCGTGGTGGGTTGTCTGCCACGTTGACTAAAATGTGCTTTTTTCGACAAAGCTTATACACGCGATCATTCACTTTTGGGTTATCTGTGGTGGCGATTACAATGTTTTTGTTTTTTAAATAGCGTGAATGAAAAGCGCGACTTATAACCTTAACATTTTTGTTTTGAATAAAATCTTTTGTTTCCGCCCTTAACATAGGGCTCACAAGAGTCACACAGGCATTGGGCGATGACTTAAACAGGAATTGAAGTTTTTCCAGTGCGACGTATCCACCGCCTACAATCAAGACTTCAAGCTGCTCTGTTTTTAAAAAAATAGGGTAGAGGGTGTTCATGCCAATGCAAAAGCTTGGTGGTTGTTCCACAGTGCGGTTCTGTCTGTAACTGCTGGGCCAACAAATACCGTGGCCGGATTACTTATACCTTCTTTCTTTACAATATCAGTAATGTTTTCTAGCGTTCCAGTTACCCATTTTTCGTTCTTTAGTGTTCCGTTTTGAACAATGCCTACGGGATAGTTAGCAGGTTTGTGTTTGCTGAAAATACGCATGATCTCCTCTAGGTGTGTCATGCCCATGAGAATAACAACCGTTGCTGATGATTCAGCCGCATGGCGTATGTCTTCAGAGGGTTTTCCGTCGCAAGTATACCCTGTGGTTACCCAAATACTTTCGTACATACAGCGTTTTGTTAGGGGTATGCGATGTGCAGCAGCAATGCCTGTAAAAGACGCGATTCCAGGTACTAGATTTGCCGAAATACCATGCCGATCGGCATATTCAATTTCTTCAGCTGCTCTTGCAAAAACAGATACGTCTCCACCCTTAAGGCGAACCACATGTTTGCCATCTTTTACAAAATTGACAAGCATCTTATTGATTTCGTTTTGCTTATAGGAATGCGCTCCTTTTCTTTTGCCCACAAAAAAGTGTTCCCCTTGCGTGTTGTGTGCAAGGATCTCGGTATTGACCAAGGCATCATACAAAATTACTTCTGCTTGTTTGATGGCGTTTACCCCTTTTAGCGTAATTAGTTCTGCATCCCCAGGACCCGCACCAACTATGGTAAGGCTTCCTTTAGTTTTTTTGTGCATATCTAAATTTTTTAATCCAATTCAATGTATGAGCAGCTTCGGCATAATATTTCTTCGCAAAAACTTCGCTAGGTGAGGTGCTGTTCAGCAAGCGTGTTATTTCACCAAAAGTTTTGGGGTCAAGGCTTTGGTAGGTAGGAAAATGGGTTTCAAACGCATCTATGATAGAATGATGTGAATTTATTTTGGCAGCTCGTGTTGTAAGCAGTGCTTTTGCTGCACGAATTCTGCTTGCATAACTAAAATAGATGCTGTTTGCCCAAGCGCCAGTTACCAATGCATCCTTTCCTTTTTCAAGTTGTTCTTCCGCATCAAAGAGCAAGGTCTGCACCAAATCAATGGTTACACCCGCACATTCTCCAACGCCAATGGCTTTTTCATAAACTTCAGTATTGCCCCAATCCACAAAATCTTCATCGGTTAGATTTGTGACGTCTGCATATTCTTTGAGGTTTTGGTAGAAATAGTCCGCTTCTTTTTTTAGGTAATACGTCAGAAAGTTTTCGTCCTTGTTGGCATTTGCTTCAAAGTCATCCAATAACCAGCGCAATACGGCAGGTGTACGTTTGGCAGGGACTTTTAAAACTTTGTCTGCATAGCGACCAGCACCATTACCCAAAACACCGCCACCGAGCAATACTTGTGTAGCAGGTGCAATATTCCCATTCGATTTTACAGTCATGCCCTGAAATCCAATATCCGCTATGGCGTGTTGACCACAAGCGTTCATACAGCCACTGATTTTGATGTTAAGATTATGCTTTTCAATGACCTTAGGATATTCATCTTCGATAATTCGTTGTAGTGCTGCTGCCAAGCCCATACTGCTTGCAATACCTAGATTACAAGTGTCTGTTCCTGGGCAGGCGACAATATCATTGATTTTGTGATATCCAGCTTTTGATAAGCCTAGTTGCTGTAAGGCTTGATATAATGCGGGTATGTTTTCTTCTCTAACACCTCGCAATAAGATGCTTTGACCTATCGTAAAACGCAAATCCTCACCACAGAAGGCATCCATTACTTCCGATAATGCACGTGCTTTGTCTGAGGAAATATCCCCTCTGTCAATTGCGATACCGACTGCTGCTAAGCCAGTTTGTTTTTGCGCAGTTACATTGCTTGACTTCCATTTGGCGTAGTCCTCGTCTAAAGATTCGTTTGCTTTATAAACGTCAGTTTCTTTTACAACAATGGGTTTGTATTCAATCGCTATTTCTTTTATGGTAATCGATTTATAGACTTCAAATACACGTTGTTCAAAAGTTTCGAACCCTTGTTCTTTTATTAAAAACTTCATGCGCGCTTTGTTTCTGCGATTGCGTTCCCCAAACTGGTCAAACACACGCACCACAGCTTCAGTAAATGGAATAAATCGTTCAACTGAAATAAATTCTTTTAGAACATCGGCTACTCTTGGCTGTGCGCCAATACCGCCACCAACCAGCATTTTAAACCCGCGCTTTCCGTCTTTCATAACAGGGATAAAACCAATATCGTGCGTAAATGTTATCGCATCATCTTGTGTAGTACTCGAAAATGCAATTTTGATTTTTCGACCCATGTCTTGGCAGATGGGGTTACGCAAGAAGTGTTCGAAAAAGGCGTGCGCATATGGTGTTACATCAAACGGTTCTTTTGGGTCTGCGCCAGCTATGGCAGATGCAGTAACATTTCGGATGGTATTTCCACAGGCTTCTCGCATGGTTATGTCATCTAGTTCCAAGGCTGCCCAGAGTTCTGGGGTTCTGTCTAGGGATACGTGATGGATTTGAATGTCCTGACGGGTTGTAATATGCAGATTGCCATTAGAATATTCGTCAGATACCTCAGCAATTCTACGCAATTGTTTTGCACTACATTTTCCATAAGGAATCTTAATGCGAACCATCTGTACGCCTTGTTGTCGTTGTCCATACACTCCTCTAGCAAGACGCAGACTTCTGAATTTTTCTTCGTCGAGTTTTCCCGCTTTAAATTCAAATATTTTACGTTCTAGCTCAAGTATGTCATGTTCAACTACTGGATTTTCAACTTCGGTTCTAAAGCTTTTCATGCTGTTTCTATAAATCCAACACCAGCTGTGTTGAAGGTTTGCGTATCTATGAGTATAAATGATCCTAAAGCAGGATTTTCTTTATATGGCTTTGTGGAAAGGGGTTGTGCCAAAGCCAACGCACCTTTTCCAATATCGTTAAGCCCCAATTGATTGGTTTGGCTTTGTTCCAAAGCTTTTAAGTCAATTTTGGAACGAACACTTTGCACTTTTACCAAGCTGCGCTGAACCCCTTGTTGGAGCCAATATTTGTTCCCGGGTGTTAAGGGGTTGTCTTGCATCCAACAGAAGGTTGCGCTAATGCTTTTACCTTTATTGATATTGGCTCGCTCATTTAGGATACTGTCTCCTCGTGAGGCGTCTATTTCATCAACCAAAAGCAATGTTGCATTTTCACCGGCTGAAACACGTTCAACTGCAGTGCCGTATTTTTCAATTTTTTTGATAAGGCTTTTTCTTCCTGACGGGTGGATGCTGATAGCATCTCCAACGCTAAAAACCCCTGAGCGGACATTTCCTGCAAAACCGCGATAATCGTGAAAGGCTTCTTGTTTTGGGCGAATGACATATTGAATTTGGAATACACCATCATTCGCTTTATTGTTTTCTACTGGAATTGCCTCCATCAAGTCAAGTAAGGCTGCTCCTTTATGCCACGCTAGCTTTTTTGAATGGCTCACAACATTATCATTGTAAAGTGCCGAGAGTGGGATATAATGATAACTTACATCCTTATTTCCGTGTTTGTCAACTAGGTCGCTAAGGGTTGCCTTAATTTCTTCATAAACCTCTTGCTTGTAATCAACCAAATCCATCTTGTTTATAGCAAAAATGATATGCTTAATCCCAAGAAGTTGGGTAATAAAAAAGTGTCTTTTGGTTTGTTCAATCACACCTTTTCGCGCATCAAGTAAAATGATGCTCGCTTGTGCTGTAGAGCTACCCGTTACCATGTTTCGAGTATATTCCACATGGCCAGGGGAGTCGGCAATGATAAACCGTCTTTTGGGTGTAGAGAAAAAAATATGTGACACATCAATGGTAATTCCTTGTTCACGTTCTGTGAGCAGTCCATCGGTGGCTAGGGATAGGTCTAAATATCCAAACCCACGCGCTGCGCTCTTATCTTCAATATGTTGAACCTGATCAGACTTTAATGCACCTGTTTCGAATAATAACCTTCCAATCAAGGTGCTTTTGCCGTCGTCAACACTTCCTGCCGTTGCTATTTTGATTAACTCCATCTTAAAAATACCCTACTTTTTTTCGTTCTTCCATGGCACCTTCTGAACGTTTGTCGTCCATACGTGCGCCTCGTTCTGAAAAATTGGATCCTCCAATTTCAGCTATAATAGTATCTAATTCAGTTGCTTCTGATAAAACAGCTGCCGTACAACTCATGTCACCAACAGTTCGAAAACGCACTGAGGTGTGTTTGCGTTCATCCTTTTCTGCCACTTGTACATAGTCCGATACGGGCATCCATTGATTATCGCGTTTGAATACTTCTCTTTCGTGTGCATAATAGATAGAGGGGATCTCTAAGTTTTCTTGGCGTATGTAGTGCCAAACGTCTAATTCTGTCCAGTTGCTAATAGGAAAAACTCTTACGTTTTCGCCGTTGTGTATCATGCCGTTTAGCATGTCAAAAAGTTCTGGCCGTTGTAGTTTTTCATTCCATTGACCAAAGTCATCTCGAACAGAAAAAACACGTTCCTTAGCACGTGCTTTTTCTTCGTCACGGCGTGCGCCACCCATACAGGCATCAAACTTATGTTCTTCAATGGTGTTGAGTAGGGTAGTAGTTTGCAGACTGTTCCTGCTGGCATGTCTTCCTTTTTCCTCAACTACGTTTCCTGCATCAATATCGTTCTGAACGCTTCCAACAATTAGCCGTAGCCCGTGTTCTGCCACGAGCTTGTCACGAAGTGCAATGGTTTCGGGAAAATTGTGCCCTGTGTCTATGTGCACCAAAGGAAACGGAATGCTGGCTGGAGCAAATGCCTTTTGCGCTAAGTGTAATAAGGTAATGGAGTCTTTTCCCCCAGAGAAAAGCAAACAGGGATTGTTAAATTGCCCGGCTACTTCTCTAATTATATAAATGGATTCTTCCTCTAATTGTTTTAGTATACTCATGATTTCGTTATATGCAGTCCACATTCTTTTTTGCTAGATTCCCACCACCATCTTCCTGCGCGTATGTCTTCACCAGGTGCTATGGCCCTAGTGCAAGGTGCACATCCAATGCTAACAAAACCTTTATTGTGAAGGCTGTTTTGCGGAACCTTATTATGGTTTAAATATGTTGTTATATCTTCTAACGTCCAGTGTAGTAAAGGGTTGAATTTGATGATGTTAAACGCTTCATCGTATTCAAAAAATGCCAAGTCAGCTCTGTTTTGCGATTGTCCTTGTCTTAGCCCGGTTATCCAGACAGCATTTCCTTTCAAAGCTCGTTTTAGCGGTTCTATTTTACGAACACCACAGCATTCTTTTCGGTTTTCAACCGATTCGTAAAAGCTGTTAGGTCCTTTTGTGGTGACCAGTTCGGAAACGGCTTCGTGATTTGGAGTATAAACCTTAATAGGAAGTTTAAATTTTTGTTGGGTTGATGCAAGTACATCGTAAGTTTCTTGAAACAATCGCCCGGTGTCTAGTGTAAAAACTGAAATGGGCAATGCATTTGTTCCAATGTGATGTGTCAATACTTGGTCTTCTTGACCTAGAGAGGTGGAAAATACAAGTTGTCCCAATTGTTGTTCAATTAGGAAAGCGAATAGCTCATCAAGGCTTGTTGTTGCTTCTAGCAGCTTGTTAAGTGCTTTTGTTTTTTGTAAACTCACTTTTTCCCCCAGTTTACCTTGTTCCACAGGCGTTCATGAGCAACATAAAGCATCATTTTTGTTACCAGTTCAATCCCTCCAATAGATAATGCAAAAGACATTTCACCAGTAATTAAATAGCTAATAAGTATGGTATCTAACGTACCTATAATACGCCAACTCATGGATTTGATTAATGAACGCGACCATCCCTCTTTGGATTTAGATACCTTTTTCTTTTTTTCCGAAATAAATAGTTGTTCTACTAACATGTAACTTAAGATTGGTTGACAAATATAATAAATACTACTAAACAGATAGGATATATATTATTTATTTTTTTAACTTTGAATATGATTTCAAATAAATGTAAATATGCGATTCGGGCTTTGGTGCATATCGCTAATAATGAGCAAGATGACAAGCCTGTCATGACATCGGATATTGCTCATGAGCAGCAAATACCACGTAAATTTTTGGAAATAATTTTACGAGAATTACGGAACAACCGCATTTTGGAGAGCAAACGGGGCAAGGACGGAGGCTTTAGATTGCTTCGAGCTGCCGAGGATATTAGCTTGACGGAAGTAATGCGAATCATAGACGGCCCCATAGCCATGTTGCCCTGCGTTTCGCTCAATTATTACCGCAAATGTGACGAATGTGAAGAGGAGTCTTGTGAAATTAAAGGAGTTTTTGAGCAAGTCCGTGACAGAACACTTGAAATTCTTAACGGCCAAACGATTAAATCCCTAACTTTGTCTTGATTAACAACAACTTATGAAAGGTCGTATTGCCCTTTTATTGGCTTTATTTACGCTATTTTTATCTACGGAAAGCAGCTTTATGCTGCATTTTTGCCACAATCAATTTGTCGCAGCTTCTGTAAATAAGGAGATTTCTACTTGTTGTAAGAAAAAAGAGCAGCCAGGACCCATGGTCAGTGGCTTTTGTTGTGAATTGTCTTCATTTGACACGCAACTAAACGATACGGTTCTAAACGACAACAGTATTGCAATTATGTTGCCCACATACTTTGCTGTTATGTGTGATGCAACGGCAACAGCTGTTATTGTAAAAGATCGTCTACAACAACACATCACTAGGCCACCACCTAAGCGCTCCAAAGGCAACTTACACACACTTTATGCGCAATATTTGATTTGATGCAGCAAGCAATGCTTTTAAATTGTTTGTTTCATTAAATTATTTATCATGTTTAAATCATATTTTTTCCTCCTTTATGTATGTCTTTTAGGTGCTGTTAACGCCCAGCATCAGGTTTCAGGTTATGTGTATAGTCAAGAAAACAGTATTCAATCGCCACTTGTTGGCGCTAGCGTGTATTGGGAAAACACAACTTCTGGTACTGTTAGTAACAGTGACGGTTACTTTTCGTTAATCCATAAACTTGAAAACACGGTTTTAGTAATTTCTTACTTGGGTTTTAAAACAATCAAAGTAACTGCTGGTTTTGACAGGCCCATTAAAGTAACTTTAATTTCTGATACCTCCGATGCTTTAAATGAAGTGACGGTGTCCCAGCGCAGGAAAGCACTGCAACGAGCCGTTTTTACGCCCAAAAACATAAGCACTATTGGGAGTGCCGAATTGCTCAAAGCTGCCTGTTGTAATCTCTCAGAAAGTTTTGAGACCAATCCCTCTATTGATGTCAACTTTGCCGATGCCTTGACAGGAAGTAAGCAAATTCAAATGTTGGGACTTACAAGCCCATATATTTTATTTACGCAGGAGAACATTCCAAATTTGAGGGGTAGCAACCAAACTTTTGGACTAAGTTTTACGCCCGGTACTTGGGTTGAAAGTATTCAAATCACAAAGGGAGCAGGCGCAGTAAGCAGTGGATATGAGAGTATTTCCGGTCAAATCAATGCGGAACTCATCAAGCCACTAACGGCACCGCCCTTGTTTGTAAATGGGTATCGTTCTGCAAATGGTAGGACAGAAATTAACCTACAGGGCAAATATGATTTGTCTTCTAAATGGGCAACTTCCCTTTTTGTACACGCCAATAAACGTGCGCAACAAACAGATAACAACAACGATGGTTTTCTGGACGCACCCCTTTCTGAGCAACTTAATGTGCTGAGTCGTTGGCAATATATTGATGCTGAAAAGGGTTGGGTTGCTTTTGCCAGCTTTAAAGCATTAACCGATTCAAAGCAGATAGGTGAACTGGCTTATGTTCCTGATTTACATAAATTTAAAAGTCAATATTGGGGTGGTGAACTCGACACTGATACATGGGAGTTTAACCTCAAAACAGGCTATGTAGACCCAGAGATTCCATATAGGAGTATTGGTTTCCAATCGGCCATTAGCCAACACAATCAAACGGCATATTTTGGTAATAAAAACTACAACGTTAGCTATTCCAGTTTTTTCCATCATTTGGTGTATCAATCTATTTTGAGCAACACACTTCATAAATTTAAGATCGGTTTGCAGCACATGGTAGATGTTTATGACGAAACCATTTTATCCACACAAATTACTAGAAGCGAAACCAATTTGGGTGCTTTTTTTGAATATAATTACGATGGTATAGCAGGTTTTAATGCAATTATTGGGGCAAGAGTTGACCATCATAATGTTATGGGTACTTTTGTTACACCTCGTGTTCATTTGCGTCATGCTTTCTTCGACGACAAATCGGTGTTGCGTATTTCTGCAGGCGCGGGAAGGCGCATCGCTAGTATATTTGCTGAAAATCAGAAGTTTTTGGGTAGTCAACGGAAATTATTTCTTGCACAACCCACAGAACCCATGTACGGCTTGTTGCCAGAGCGGGCTTGGAATTATGGACTGAGCTGGATTCAGAAAGCTACGTTTATGGCTAGACCTTTTGATTTAATTTTAGATGTTTACCGAACTCAGTTTGTAAATAGGGTAGTGGTAGATTGGGAAACGCCAGGTGCAATATCTTTCTATAACCTTGACGGCAAAAGCCATGCTCAAAGCATACAACTTTCTGTAAACACTTCTTTGAATGCGCGCATAGACCTTCGGGTTGCTTATAAAGCATTTGATATAAAAACGGAATATAGATCTGGACTTAAGCGGGTTCCGTTACAAGCTGAAAATCGTTGGTTTGCTTTTGTGGGGTATGGGTCTATTCTAGAGGATGGCAAGCAATGGCGTGCTGATGTAACGCTTCATCGTGTGGGCAAGCAACGACAAGTAGCATCTTTTACCACACCTTCAAATTTTGCAGCAGGTTTTTCACTGTTGAGTATGCAAATAACACGTCAATTTTCAAATCAGTTCTCTGTGTATGCCGGCGCTGAAAACCTACTTGACATCAAACAAACAGATGCTATTTTATCATCAGACGATCCGTTTGGCGCAGCATTTGATAGTAGTCAGTTATATGCCCCTGTCTTTGGCAGGATGCTCTATGCTGGATTTCGTTTTAACCTTTAAATTAGTACTATGAATATCAAATTAATAAGTATGTTGTTTTTTGCTACAATCGCAGTAGCGCAAACACAAAAAGAAAATATAGAAGTTCGTGGCAATTGTAATATGTGTAAGATGCGCATAGAAAAGGCTGCTTTAAAAACAAAAGGGGTAAAATATGCCAACTGGACAGCTGAAAGTCAACAACTTACGCTAATTTATAATACTAAAAAAACCAATCTTAATGGTGTGGCTAAAAACATAGCTGCGGTGGGTCATGATGCGGATAGTATCGTAGCTACTGAAGAGGTGTACAATGCGTTGCCCGCGTGTTGTTTGTACAAAACCGTTTCAAAGCACTAGGGGGAGCGTTATAAGCTTTAGTGCTGTTTTTACGTTTTTCAATACCTTGTTAAACTATCAACACCATAGGTGTATTTTGAGTTTTTTTGTTTTCTTTATAGAATCAAAATTTTAACAATCATGAAAAATATAGTAATTATTATGCTGGCATGCATAGCAATCACCTCATGCCAACCCACAACTACAGCACCTGCTGCCGCACCTGGTTATCTAAACGCTGGCGGTGAAAGAGTAAATGCATACGATGGCGATCCTGCAAACCTCACCTTGGTAGACGCCTATTTAGATGCACACAACGCAAAAGATCTAGAGGCAATTGCCGCAATGAACATTGACTCAACAGAAATGTTAGGGGCTTTTAAAGTGGTAGATGCTCAAGGTAACCTCATTGAAGGTGTTGATGGTCACAAAAATGCTTTAGCGGCATGGTTTGAAGCTGAAAATCCTCAGTGGAATACGTATTTTGCTTATTCAATGAAAGTTGACGGGCAGCCTGGAGAATGGGTTATTACGGGTCATAAGCTTACACGCACTGTTGATGGTGAAGAAACTTCTTCGTATGATATTCTTGATATTTATATAGAGGACGGTAAGATTGGTGGTTTTTGGGTTTACTCTAGAAAAGACAAATAATAGCTTTAAGATTTCGCAACAAAAAATGCTTACCAAAGGGTAAGCATTTTTTTTAGTATTTAATTAAGGAATTGCTGCTGGAATTTTGAAAAAGGATCAAAATAGAACAGCGCCTTATGTTTTAGCTTTAGGCAAGTTTCTTGTCAATCATAATGACAAGCGAACTCAAAACAAACATAATACCAGCGGGTAAGAATTTTATTGCTTCGTCACCAACCTTAAAGTGCATGGCAATTGCACCCACCATAAGCGCGGCCATAAGCCCAGCTGCAGGAATAATGGTTTTTTTGTTAAACAACCCAATTAACAAACCTAAGGCTGCTAATATTTTAAGACCTCCAACCACGTAGACCATGGTTTCGCTAAGGCCGTATGCGGCAAATTCTTCTACCATATTGGTCGCATCGCCACCTCGGTATATGGTGGCTTTTCCAAACCTAAAAAACCATACGTTAAGAACAACTGCGGCAACTGTAAGCATTGAAATTTTCTGTAAAACTTTCATTTTTCTAATATTTTTGTGATTTAAATATATACAAATTTAAAATAAGGTACACCAAGGCAGGTGAAGATTGTAGTACACTATCTCCAATATATATTCTTGTAGCCAGTGCTCCACCCATGAGCAAGACAAGGAATAGGGCAGCATATTTTCCAATAGCACTGTAATAAAAGCCAAGAAGAACTCCTATCCCCAATAAGGACTGAAAGATTGCTATTGACACTCTGTAATCGCCAAATCCGTATCGTGTAAACTCTGCAATATAAAAAGGATGGAGGAGTGCAATTACGCCGTAGAATAGATGCGAAAAGCCGCAAAAGAAAATAATGGTTCTTTTAATCATGCTACAAATGTAGGCTATTATATATAGCTCGAAGTTAGCCCTGACCGTTGAGCAGCTTGTTTTTTGGTTTTATTCATATGCCATAGGCTTTAATAACTGTTTTATGGCGTTTGTCTGATTTTTAAAAAGCCTTGCAAAATCACTTTTTTTTGACTTAGAACGACTTGACAAGGGGTTTAAATTTACGAGCAGATTTAAAATATTTATATAATTGTTATAGCGCTCACGATTCCCCAAATCTATGAACCCTCATTTTATTGAATGTGGCTTTAACTGCATTCAAGATCGCTTTCTGGGCGGTATATTTCTGGAACTTGAGCAACATTATCCTAAACTAGTTAATAAAATAATAGTAAAGTTTTATGGAGACCCGGAAAATCATCGAGGACAAATTGAAAACCACTCAGACGGCACCTACACCATCAGAGTCAACAAAGATTTTCAAGAAGCGAATAACTGGAAACAGATACCTTTCACCTTATCCCACGAAATACAATATGTCATGCAAGGATTGGAGCTCAGTGTTAAAGGGGGTAGATTCGCTGATGTCGGGGGAACAATACGCGAATATTTCTATCAACTTCTAAAAAGAGGCAAGTTATAAACTTATCGAGATGGTAGCGTTATGACCACTGACCTCGTCAATGTTCATATCAACACTTCCAGACACATCGATATATCCGCCGTTTACATAAACGCTTTGTTTTTCGGAATAATTCCAGCATTTTGAATAGCTATTGCCCTAACTCCAATAGTCATTATTAGAATTATTTTTTATAAAGTGTTTTTAGATTTTATTTCCGTGATATGGTTTTGAATTTACTCACAATCTAAATCAACTACTACGTTACTTTTGTCAAACGTCTTCCAAGCCCCAGTAGGAGCATCAACAACTATTGCTAAATGTTAAATAGCACATCAAAAACAACCCATCCAGCTTGCGTTTTAGACTCGATAAGCACAGTTTTGGACTTACAATCGCTTTTCTTGACTACAACTGTATGTGCGTTTTTACGTGTTAGCTTTTTTGTAACTGCATCTTGCCCCTCAAGGCTTCCGTCAATATAAATGTCTGCGCCATGTGTCATTGATTGCACTGTAACGGCTTTTTTTGTGCCATTAAATATTAATGCACATGAATTAAGAGATATGATTGTAATAATGCATAGGATAGTGGTATGAAGTTTTATAAGATTTATTTAAAGGTTATGTGCCTTCTAAACTTACCTCAAATGTTAAATATGATTTTAGATTAAGTTACTAGAGCAGTACTAAATTATAAAAATAAAGTTAAACGATCATTGAATTTTTTCATGTTTAAGATGATAAATCACTAAAATGAAAAACCCACAACCAAAGTTGTGGGTTATCTTTAGCGGAGAAAGAGGGATTCGAACCCCCGGAGGTGTGACCCTCAACAGTTTTCAAGACTGCCGCATTCGACCACTCTGCCATTTCTCCAACGGGTGCAAATATAACCTCTTTTTTTGTTTCTGAAAGCCCATTTTAAAACTTGCTTATCGGTACATTTGCTAAATGCTTGATTTTCCATTTGATATCCTCATATTAGTAGGGGCTGGTTTATTTGCAGGCTTTGTCAATACCATGGCTGGCGGTGGCTCATTGCTTACTCTGCCGTTGCTTATTTTTTTGGGATTACCACCCGCAACAGCCAACGGAACCAACCGCATCGCCATCATCGTTTCTGCCAGTTCTGCTACCCTAGGCTTTCGAAGTAAAAACATAGGTTCCTTTCCTTTAAGCATCTACCTGGGTATAGCCGCTTTTTTTGGTGCGCTGATAGGGTCGCGCATTGCTGTCGAAATTGACGGTCTTTTGTTCAATAAAATTTTGGCTATTATCATGATCGTTGTAGTTGTATTAATGGTTTTTAAACCCAACTATAAAGCAGACTTACTTCAAGCGCGAACCACCGGAAAAACGCTGATATGGTCGATGGTAGCTTTCTTTTTTATTGGGATATACGGAGGTTTTATTAATGCAGGTATTGGATTTATCATTATGTTGTTTCTTAATTATGTGAACAAATTGGATTTGGTACGTGTCAATGCTACTAAAGTCACCTTGGTACTAATTTACACAACTGCAGCACTGGCCACCTTTATATTAAGTGGACATATAGACCTCAAATATGGAATCGCTTTAGCCGTTGGCAACGCAGCAGGTGCTTTCTTTGCATCAAGGTATGCCGTCAAGAAAGGGGAGGGGGTAATTAAAACCGTTATGATGGTTATGGTTGTGGCCATGTCTGTTAAACTTTGGTTTTTTAATTAAGCAGTTTGTAACAAATCTTATAATGTCTCGTTAATACATAGTTATTTTATTTCCCTAAATTAAATCTACTTATGGACTCATGCCTAACACGCTTTTTAACATTTTTATTCCTAACCCTTGGAGTTGCTTATGCGCTAGCAAGTTCTCCAACTGAAACAAGGGATGGCACGCTTACTGGAAAAGTATTTGATGAATCACTTGATGCGCCTTTGCCCTATGTCAATGTCCTGTTATTGGACCAAGATCGTAAAACCCTTACCGGTGCCATCACAGATGAAAACGGCTTGTTTAAGCTTGTTGATGTTCCTGAAGGAAAACATATCTTAAGTGTGCAATACATAGGCTTTCAAACCATAGAAATACCCGTGACCATTGGCGACCCAAAATACAAAGTAGATGTAGGCACTATTAGACTTAAAGAAAGCTTAACAGCCTTAGACGAAGTAAATGTTATTGCTGAAGTTTCTGCCATAGAGCAGAAGGTAGACCGATAGGTTATCACGATAGGAAAAGATTTGGCAGCCGCAGGAACGGCCTCTGAGTTATTGGTAGGAATTCCTTCTATAAATATTGACCCACAATCTGGTGCAATAAGCCTTCGTGGTAATGAGAATGTTCCTGTCATGGTTGACGGAAAGCTATCTAACATTCCTGCAGCGCAATTGCTCAAGCAAATTCCATCGTCGGCAATAAAGGCGATTGAACTTATAACCAACCCATCTGCAAAATACAATCCAGACGGGATGAGCGGTATCATTAACATGTCCTCCATAAAAATCAAATGGTTGGGTTTAATGGCTCTTTGAACGCGAACTGAAGGAGAGTTTAATTGGGAGAGTCAAACGGTTCAGCTTGGGTTTAATTACCGCTTTGGGAGCAGCAAGTTTCAAGCTAAATCGCGCAGACAGCGTGATCGTGATGAGAAAAATAATGGAGGCGGTATGTTCTAATAGTTTTCGTAGGAAACAATTTTCAAGCCATAGCCCGACATACCCACACGTTTAATTTTATCGCTGTTGGAGAGTAATTTGATGTTGCTGATGCCTACCGCATGAATCATTTGTGCGCCAATACCAAAATCCTTTTCATCGAATTTAGGTGCATCCTGAGTCGTACTTTTTAACGCCTTTATTTGATCGAGTAACTTATTGGCAGGCTGCAATTGATTGATAAAGATGATGGCGCCTTTGCCTTCTTTTTGAATTCCTTTAAATATTTTGTCAAGGGTACTTTCTTTCTTTTGATTTAACATACCAGCCAACTCACTGTTTAGCTGATGGGTGTGTACTCGTGTTAACACGACCTCATCTTTTTTCCAACTTCCAAGCGTTAGTGCAATGTGTATTTGATTGTTGGTTTTCTGGTGATATGCACGGAGTCTGAAAGTGCCATAGGCTGTTTCGATATCAAAATCTTCTTGTAGTTCAATAAGACTGTCATGCTTCATGCGATAGCTAACCAAGTCCTCAATAGAAATTAATTTGAGGTCAAATGCTTTGGCAATTTTTTGAAGCTGGGGCATACGCGCCATAGTGCCATCTTCATTCATTATTTCTACAATAACCCCAGCAGGTTGGAAGCCAGCTAATCGTGCGACATCAATAGCTGCTTCTGTGTGGCCTGTTCTTCGTAATACACCCCCTTCTTTGGCGGCCAAGGGGAATATATGTCCGGGTCTTAAAAAGTCTTCTGATTTTGCTTCTGGATTGATAAGTCGGCGTACAGTCTTGGCTCGATCAGCAACCGAAATACCAGACGTAACACCATCTCCCTTGAGGTCTATTGAAACCGTGAAGGCGGTTCCCATGGGGTCTGTATTGTTACTTGCCATTGGATATAGGTCCAGCTCTTTACAGCGCTTTTCCGTTATGGGCGTACAAATCAGTCCACGACCTTCCTTTGCCATAAAGTTGATCATTTCGGGAGTCACCATTTCAGCAGCTCCGACAAAATCGCCTTCGTTTTCTCGATTTTCATCATCAACGATGATTACAACCTTGCCATTTCTGATATCTTCAATTGCCGCTTCAACGCTGTCGAGACGAATACTATTTTCCATTTTTAATTTTTTTCATTAACAATACAAAGGGCGTTTTGATGTTTAACTTCAAACGCTCTAAATCAAATACAGATTTATCCCTACTAGCACGAACGGTAGCTACTAAACCAACAGCTGTTAGCACGAGTGATATGAGCCATGCACCCCAAAAAGGATGTAAGCTTCCATCTTCAGCGCTGTTTTTGAATAGTGTTCCTGCAAAGTGATAGGTTAGGAAAATAATAAGTGCCACTACTATAGGCAACCCAAAACCACCTTTTCTAATGATGGCCCCAAGTGGAGCACCAACAAAAAACAACATAATGGCTGCATAGGCATTGACAAATTTATCATCTCGCCAAAGGCGATGCAGGTTGATAATCTTTTCTCTAATAAAAAACAGATTCTTTTGATTGTTAAAGTTGCTTAGCTGCATATCAATATTTCTTTTGGCTGCTGCAATTATTCGCGCCTTTCGACTTGTTTCAAAAGTTTCTAAAAAAGCCTTGGTTCCTTTAAAAGGACTAGGTGTTAGCGTTGCTTTATTTCTATCGAGAGACTTGATTCCAGTGCGCAAATATACCGTATTTGCAAAACCTTCAATTGCCGAAACAAAGCCCATAGAAAGGGAATCAATACTCTCTGATAATTCGGCTACATTTTGCATTTTGTAGGTGTTGTTGTAGTTGGTTTCATTTAAATCAATATCGTTAAATGAACGCAAGTCAATATTCATGGCATACTGTTGAAAAGCAATCCTGTTATGCGGATGTTTTTTCTTGTCCTTTTTTTGTTTTACCTCTTCGTACCGATACCCATCATAGAGCACTAATTGTAAGCCCTCCTGCAACTCATCACTTCTCAATTCACCTCTCTCCGCCTTAATCACAATGTGATTGACCTTGTCTTTAGATTTTTCATGGATGATGACGTCTTCCAAGAGTTTGTCGTTTTCTCCATACTTACGACCTACTTTGATGTTGCTTTCGCCTATGTCGTTAAACATCCCCTCAGTAATAGCCAACGCCGGACGCATCTTTGATAAGTTTTTTCTAAGGTTGTATGTTTTAAATTCCGCCAAAGGAATTACTGTGTTGGAAACATAAAATGTAGCCAAACACGCAATGCCGTTTACAATAATCAACGGGCGCATGGCACGCATCAGCGAGATTCCTGCCGATTTCATGGCGGCAAACTCGTAACGCTCTGCAAAGTTGCCAAAGGTCATGATAGATGCCAACAATATGGTTAGCGGAAGCACTAAGGGGATGAGCTTGGGGGAGTAATATAAAAGAAAGCGTAACAATACACTTACGTCAAGACCCTTTCCTGCAAACTCGTCTATAAATACCCAAACGGTTTGAATGATGAATATAAACATCAAAATAAAAAAGAAACTCACCAAGACCGTGAGGTAGCTTTTCAAAATATAACGATCTAGCAGCGAAATTTTCATTAAAACCTATCGATGTAGTAATTTGGATAATCTGATGACGAAAACACAAAGGTGTTTGTTGGAATTTCTATATTGGTTTTAAAAGACCCTATGGTAAGCGTCGTTTCTGTTCCGTCATTCCCAACTTCAATTAGCTTGTAGATATTTTTTGTTTTGGTGTCTATGCCAAGTAGTAAATAGGATGCCTGGGCATAAGTGTCTATGGGTATCAGCTTGATGTATTGAATTTTCCTGCCACCATACAGGGGTTGCAGAATGTCCCATTCAAAACGATAGCCCTGGTTGTAGAATGAAAATATTTTAGAAGGACTTAAACCCTCGTCAAAACCATTACTTAGGGGTTCAATAAGCACTTCTTCGTTATCTACATTTATGGTGTGTTTATTGATGCCATCACTAAGTTGTTCAATTCCCATAAGTTTGAGGAGGTAAGCATCTCCTTCAACTATTAAGGAGCCTTTTTCTTTTTGTTGTATCAATTCTTTTCTATTGACCAATTCGTAAGTAAAAGTAATTGCAATATTGTTGAATTGCGCCAAATTTTCAGAAACCTCATCCAGCAAAGCTTCGGCGCGCTGCTGTTCTTGCGCAAGCGTAATACTACTGATGAGTAGGATTAAAAGTACGTTAATTTGCTTTTTCATTTTCTAAAAATTCATGGAGTGAAATAACATCTCGATACATTACCTCACGCGCCTTGCTTCCTTCAAACGGGCCTACAATACCAGCGGCTTCTAGTTGATCAATAATCCTTCCTGCTCTGTTGTAGCCCAGTTTAAGTTTACGTTGCAAAAGCGATGCCGAACCTTGCTGCGCGTTTACAACTACTTCAGCAGCCTCTCTAAAAATGGGGTCTCTGTCTTCAATATTGTTGTCGCTACTTGTGCTACTCTCCTCAGAAGTATACTCGGGCAACAGATGTGCATCGGGGTAAGCCCGTTGAGCGCCAATAAAATCCGTAAGTTTTTCTACTTCTGGAGTATCAACAAAGGCACATTGCAGCCTAATCAAGTTGTTTCCTTGAGTGAATAGCATGTCACCACGCCCAATAAGCTGATCTGCACCACCACTGTCTAAAATAGTACGTGAATCTACTTTTGATGTTACTCTAAAGGCAATACGTGCCGGGAAATTGGCTTTTATCAATCCTGTAATGACATTCACAGAAGGACGTTGGGTAGCAATAATCAAATGTATGCCAATGGCTCTAGCTAACTGCGCAAGACGCGCAATGGGAGTTTCCACCTCTTTGCCTGCTGTCATGATCAAATCTGCAAATTCATCAATAACCAAAACAATATAGGGCAGGTATGCATGACCGTCGTGTGGGTTTAGTCTGCGGTCTTTAAACTTCGTGTTGTATTCCTTTATGTTACGGCACATGGCAGACTTAAGCATATCATAGCGCTTGTCCATTTCAATACAGAGTGAATTCAAGGTATTGATAACTTGCTTGTTGTCTGTAATGATGGCCTCTTCTGCATCGGGAAGTTTTGCCAAATAGTGTCGCTCAATTTTATTGAAAAGAGTAAGTTCCACCTTTTTTGGGTCGACAAGGACAAACTTAATCTCTGCAGGATGCTTTTTGTATAATAGTGAAGTCAGAATCGCATTTAATCCAACAGACTTACCCTGACCAGTAGCACCTGCCATTAGTAAGTGAGGCATCTTGGCTAAATCAACCACAAACGTTTCATTGCTGATGGTTTTTCCAAGTGCAAGGGGTAGTTCCATTTCCGCTTCCTGAAACTTTTTTGCCAAAATTACCGAGCGCATAGATACGATAGTTGCGTTCTTGTTGGGTACCTCAATTCCTACGGTTCCTTTTCCAGGTATAGGAGCAATGATTCGAATACCCAAGGCTGAAAGTGATAGTGCAATATCGTCTTCTAGGTTTTTAATTTTGGATACCCGTACGCCAGCAGCAGGGACAATTTCATAGAGAGTAACAGTAGGACCAATAGTAGCCTTGATATCGGCAATGCCAATTTGATAATTCTTTAGGGTATCAACTATGCGTTCTTTGTTTTCCTCAAGTTCTTGCTCGTTTATTGTGATACCTTCGTGTGGATAGCTTTTTAGCAAAGACTCGGTGGGGGAGCGAAAGTTTTTGAGTTCTAGCGTTGGGTCTACTTCGCCAAAATCTGCTACCAATTTCTTTGCTTTTTTTACGACCTCATCTTCCTCGGTTGTTTCAAGTGAAAGCTTGATGTCATCATCAGCTTGCTTAGCTGCTTTTGTTGCAGTAGGCTTGGTTGCTTTTGGTGGTGCCTCTTTTTGATCTTTGTCAACATCAAATACCACTTGCGCAGGCGCTTCGGGCTCAGTAATTTCTTGGACATCCTCTTCAGGCTTGGGCGCTTTGCGTTTAAATAACTGAACTTCCTCAGGTTTCCATTTAAACTGATAGACCATGAAGGCAATACCGATAAGTAATAATATGCTAACGACACCAAACGGACCGATGTATTGCAACATGAAAAGATTGCTTTCATAGCCAATGATACCGCTCAACAGCGGATTTTGTGGAAACAATAAGGCCATACCGACGGCAAGCCATAGTGCGAAAATAATAGTCCACATCCATCTTGAGGCCAACTTGTGTGTTGCCGTGTTGAAGAAGTTGCTTATTCCAGTAACGAGCAGCATTAGTGCCATAGCAAAGGCACCGATTCCCATGCCTTGATATATAAATAAGTGGCTTAGGCTAGCTCCGAGCTTTCGAATGCTGTTTTCTACAACCACATCGCTACTACCCAAAACCGCAAGGGCACTTTGGTCTGTTTTCCAAGAACTGAAAAAGGAAACAAATGCAATCAAGAGTAAGCCCGAGAAGAGAATACAAAAGGCTCCCCAAACGATTTGTTGTTGTCTACTTAATGCTTTGATGCGAAATTTAGATTTCTTGACCATATGCAACATCAAAAATACAATAAAAAAACCCGATATCGCTATCGGGTTTTGTTCTCGTGTTGAACGGTCTACTTATCTATTGATCCAAGTACGCGCTTCATAAAGTCATTCAAGGCTTGTTTAGGCGCAACACCTTCTTGAATTTTCTTGTTTACTTCGAGAGCGCCATACATATTGGAAATAAGCTCTCCAATAACATCAAGTTCCTCTTCCTTGAGTGAAGCCACCTCGGTGAGCGATTCTAACGTTTCTGCAGCTTCCACTACAAAATCTTCATCGTTTTCCTGAATAAATTCAGTTAGGTGTTTAATTATCGGTAACTTCATTAACAAAAGATTGCAATACGTCAAGTTTGTTTGTCTGCACTTGATTTACAAATGCGCCCTGCTTAAAGCCAGCGAAAGTGGGTAAGTTGTCCACATTAGCAAGTTTTCTAGATGCTGGGTTTTTTTCTGCGTCAACCAACACAAAATAAGCATTCGGATTTTCTGCAGCCATTTTCTTAAACTTTGGCTTCATGATGCGGCAATTGCCACACCAACCTGCAGAATACTGTACCAATACCGTATCGTGAGCAGCTAAAATTTCAGCCAAATTATCGTCTGTCAGCTCGTTAATCATCTTATTTTTTGCTTAAATATGACGCAACGCTGTCGCTTGATTCATTGATAGCTTCACTGCCTTCTTCCCAGTTTGCGGGGCATACCTCGCCGTGCTTTTGGTTGTGTGCTAGCGCATCCACAATTCTAATAAACTCAGCAACATTACGTCCGATGGGCTTGTTGTTTACACCTTCGTGTTGTACAATACCGTCTTCGTCAATCAGGTAAGTGGCACGGTTGGGCACATTATCGCCTTCCATAAGTACAGCATCGTATTCGTCGCTATACGTATGGTCAGTACCGTCTAAAATACCGAGGATGGTAGATAAATTACGATTGCTGTCTGCAAGGAGGTTATAGGTAACGCCTTCAATACCGCCATTGTCTTTGGGTGTGTTTAGCCACGCAAAGTGTACTTCTGCGGTGTCACAAGATGCGCCAATTACAATAGTGTTGCGCTTTTCAAATTCAGGAAGCGCTTCTTGAAATGCATGAAGTTCGGTTGGACATACATATGTAAAATCTTTAGGATACCAGAACAACAATACTTTTTTCTTGTTGTTTACGGCTTCCTCTAGCACGTTTATTTGAATGGTATCACCCATTTCATTCATTGCGTTAACTGTTAAATCTGGGAATTTTTTTCCTACAATAGCCATAATATTTTGTTTTTTGTTTGAGCTTCAAAATTAAACAATTAAGCAGCACTAATGGAATTCTAATATTTTAATTATTTATCTAATGATAACAATTCTTGATGCTAGGAATTCAGTTGCTTTATTTTATACCCAATAGAAGCAAACAGTAAGGTTGTAAAGGGACTTAACCAATTAAAAATAGCGTAAATAAAATAGTCTGCAACAGAAACGCCCAATACACCAGATTGATAGGCACCACAAGTATTCCATGGCACTAGAACAGAAGTAACCGTACCCGAGTCTTCTAGTGTACGACTTAAATTTTCAGGTGCTAAACCGCGATCTTTATAGGCTTGTTGGAACATTTTTCCAGGCACCACCAAAGACAGGTATTGATCAGAGGCCGTCACGTTGATGGCCAAACAGGAAACAACTGTGCTGGCAAACAATTGAAAGGTCGATTCTGCCCAACTCAATAGGGCTGCGCTAATTGCCTTCAATGCACCAATGGCATCCATAATACCGCCGAAAACCATGGCGCATATGATCAGCCAAATGGTTCCAAGCATACCGCTCATGCCCCCCGATTGGAACAAGTCGTTTAACATCGGATTACTTGTTTCTATGGCTGTTGAAATCGTAATGGTGTCCATAATAACCTTATACCCAGCAGCCATATCAAGGGCAGCTACGCCAGCGAGTTCAGCCAGTAAGGGTTGTTGAAATAGCAATGCAAAAATAGCACCTAGCAAGGTGCCAATAAGGAGTGCCACCAATGGCGGTGTTTTACGTGCAATTAGAACAACTACAACGACGGGAACAGCAAATAGCAGTGGGCTGATGCTAAAGCGCTCTTTGATGGCCAATAGCAGGGGTTCGGTTTGCGCCACGGCAGTAGTATCTTGTGTAAAGCCAATAATGATAAATAGCACAAGCGTTACCAATATGGTGGGAACGGTTGTGATGGTCATATATCGTATGTGTGAAAATAATTCTCCGCCTGCCATGGCAGGTGCAAGGTTGGTCGTGTCGCTTAGGGGCGACATCTTATCTCCAAAATAGGCTCCTGAAATAACGGCACCAGCAATCATGCCAACAGGGAGCCCCATGGCTTTTCCTATACCAATGAGCGCAATACCCACGGTTGCTGAAGTGGTCCAGCTACTGCCTGTGGCTAAAGAAATAAGCGCGCAAATAATGATACAGGCGGCTAAGAAAAAGGTAGGGTGCAGTATTTGAAGTCCGTAATAAATCATGGCGGGAATGATGCCGCTAACCAGCCAAGTTCCTGCTAAGGCACCCACAAATAATAAAATAAGTATGGCACCCGTAACGGATTTGAGGTTTTCTGCTACTTGCAGCAGCATGTCTTTATAGCGTATTTTTTGCCCAAAGCCCACGATGGCTGCAACAGCACCGCCAAGAAGTAATATAAATTGATTGGAACCGCCCAAGGCATCATCTCCATAAATGCTCACATTTAGTGAAAGTAACAAGACCAATGCGATTATGGGGAGCATGGCCAAACGTAGGGATAGGGTGTTGTTTTGTTTCATTTGTAATGTAATATTACGATTTTGTATTGATTAGGTATTTTACTTTGCTAAATATACTTACATACCCGTACATTTGTAACAAATTTAGTTAAATGAATCAATTTGATGTTGCCGTAATTGGATCTGGTCCCGGGGGCTATGTTGCCGCCATCCGCTGCGCACAACTGGGAATGAAAACCGCCCTAATCGAAAAAGAAGCTACCTTAGGAGGAACCTGCCTTAATGTGGGGTGCATCCCCTCTAAATCCTTGTTGGATTCTTCACATCACTACGAAACAGCTACCAAAGACTTTGCTGCACACGGCATAGATGTCAAAGGAGCTATTGAGGTTAATTTTCCTCAAATGATTGCACGCAAGCGCGAAGTGGTAGCTACTACCGTCAAAGGCATTGATTATTTGATGGACAAAAATAAAATTACCGTACTAAAGGGGTTAGGCGCTTTTGAAGACGCAACCCATATCAAAATTACGGGCAAGGATGCCCAGGTCATTGAGGCCAAAAACACCATTATTGCTACAGGATCAACACCTGGAAGCTTGCCCTTTATTGATGTAGACAAAGAACGCGTTATTACATCTACTGAAGCCTTAGAGCTTGCCGAAATCCCTAAGCATCTTGTGGTTATTGGCGGTGGTGTGATCGGACTAGAGCTGGGTCAAGTTTACCGCCGATTGGGCGCTGAGGTTAGTGTTATTGAATATGCAGACCGTATCAGTCCGGCACTTGACGCGGCACTTTCCAAAGAATTGATGAAAGTAATGAAAAAGCAAGGGGTTAAATTCCACCTTTCACATCAGGTCACGGCCGTTGATCGTAAAGGCGATACGGTAACCGTAACTGCAAACGACAAAAAAGGCGTTGCCCAAACTTTTGAAGGCGATTATTGTTTGGTATCTGTGGGTCGTAGGGCCTATACTAACGGACTAAATGCCGAAGCTGCAGGTGTTGTGGTTAACGACCGAGGGCAGGTTGAAGTAAACGACCAGCTCCAAACGACTGCTGCAAACATATACGCCATAGGCGATGTGGTGCGTGGTGCTATGTTGGCACACAAGGCTGAAGAAGAAGGGGTACTGGTTGCGGAGTTTATTGCAGGTCAGAAACCACATATCGATTATAACCTTATTCCAAACGTTATTTATACTTGGCCAGAAGTAGCTTCTGTTGGTAAAACAGAAGAAGAGCTCAAGGCTGCGGGTATTGCTATTAAAAAAGGACAGTTTCCCATGCGTGCATTAGGACGCTCCAGAGCCAGTATGGATACGGACGGATTTATTAAAATCTTGGCTCATGCCGAAACGGATGAGATTTTGGGCGTACATATGATAGGTGCGCGCGCAGCCGACCTGATTACTGAGGCAGTTACGGCCATGGAATTCCGTGCATCTGCCGAGGACTTGGCCCGAATGAGCCATGCGCACCCCACCTATGCAGAGGCCATTAAGGAAGCCGCACTAGCCGCTACCGAAGACCGTGCCTTACATATATAAGTTTGCATTTTTGGACATTGAAAGAGGCGTTATCAGTTTAGGGGTTTTCATATATACACTTGCCTTGAAGTTTTGAAAGGAGATGTGTATCCGAACGTTGTGGTATATGAAATATGAATCGAAAAATTGAAACGATATTAATCGCATTAAGTGAAACGCCTAGGTTGTTAAAAGAATTGATTACTGAAATTGGCTCTGAACGATATAAAGAAAAAATCATTAAAGGTAAATGGTCAATTCACGAGCACGCAACTCACATAGCAGTTAAAACCAATAAACCACCACAAGTTTTTTCACCTTTTGTATAGGTCATGTATTGGTGCTTTCCTTTGTTTAGAATATGGTTTATTATAATTTTAAAGCATGAAAAATATACATTCTACCTCGAAGCATTTTTGCGCATTTATACTGTTCATTTTTTGTTATACTGGATTCTCTCAAAGCTTGCCCTTTTATTTTGAGGGTGATATTAGTACTTCAGATTTTGTTGATTTTGATGGAGGTGTCGCTACAGTAACAACAAATCCAAACCCATCTGGAATAAACACAAGCGGAACCGTTGCACAAATCATTAGATCTGATGGTGCCACTTGGTCAGGTAGTAAAGTTTTGCTTACAGATAATTTAGACTTTTCAGTAAATACTAAGATTTCAATGAAAGTCTATACCGAAGCAGCTGTTGGTACAACTATTAAACTAAAACTTGAAGGCTCTGGCCCAGCAGTGGATGTTGATGCCGTAACTACGGTTTCAGGAGCGTGGGAAACCCTAGAATGGATTTTTGCTGGTACCGAAAATAATCTCAATGTAGTAGCATTCATGTTTGATTTTGGAAATGTCGGAGACGGTTCCGTTACCTCTACCTTTTATTTTGATGATGTTGAGCAGGTTTCTGGGCCCACTGCGCCGCAACCAACCACCTTGCCTATTGATTTTGAATCGGACATTGTAAACACCGATTTTCTTAATTATAACGGATCGATTGCTTCGGTTGTTTCAAACCCACAACTTGATGCCAACAATTCTAGCGCTACGGTTTGTCAAATTGTAAAAGATGGCGGCAGTTATTGGGGTAGTAGTAAAATATTTCTAAACAGTGCAATTGATTTGTCTACTTCATGGCATATTTCTATGAAAGTATTTTCCACTGCACCAATTGGTACAAGAATTAAATTAGAACTTCAAAAAACAGGTGCTAGCACAAGTTTAGATAAATTGACAACAGTTTCTGGTGCATGGGAAACCATAAGCTGGAATTTTGATGGACAAGCCAATGATTATAATAGCATTCAGTTTATGTTTGATTTTGGTACGGTAGGAGATGGCACAAGCACCTCTACTTTTCTTTTTGATGATGTACAGCAGGTTTCAGGTCCTTCGATACCAGATCCAATTCAAGCAAGTCTTCCTATCGACTTTGAAAATAGTGTAGTGACATCTGATTTCACCAATTTTTTTGGTGCACAGACAACGGTTATACCCAATCCGCATGCAGATGCAAACAACCCCAGCGCTACCGTAGGAAAGTTTCTGAGAAGTGGTGGATCGGGATATATGAGAAGTAAATTAAGACTAACTGACTATATCGCAGATATGTCAACTGCAGGAACGCTCTCCATGAAAGTATATACCGATGCACCAGTTGGCACGCTCTTGAAGTTTAAATTAGAAAGCAGCCCCCCAGATCAATTCGGAAAAGAACAGAATGCACTGACTACTGTTTCTGGCGAATGGGCAACATATACTTGGGATCTTTCAAATGCAGACAATCCGATATATGATATTTTGACTTTGATGCTAGGGTATGGAGGTCCAAATGATGCATCGGCCAATGCTACTTTCTTATTTGATGATATTAAAGTCGTGTCGAATTCTTTAAGTACTGATTTTGATGCGTCTTTTAACACGGCTCACCTTACTGCTTTTCCAAACCCAACTAAAAATTTGGTTACGATACACGCAAAAAACACAGTAATCAACAGCATCATAGTGTATAATATTGTTGGCAAGGCGGTTATGAGACTCTTTCCTAGCAGCGATTCAGCAACCGTTGATATAGCACATTTGGCAAACGGCATTTACATTGCGGAGATCCTAACAGCCTCTGGAAAAGGAAATGTCAAACTATTAAAGGAATAAACAAGGGTAGCGCAATCCATTTAACTAGAATGTCTGCGCGCACATTTTAACGATCAATAGAATCCTTAAAATTGCTTGTCAAATTTCTCTTGAATTTTGTCTAAGGCCAAGTTCCCAAGACTTCCAATATGGGTATGCGCTACTTTTTTAGGCGCTTTAAATGTGCCTTCCTCTACCTGTAGACCAACCTGCTTGTAGGCATCTCTAAAGGGAACCCCCTGCTGCACCAATTCGTTAAGTGCGTCAACCGTAAAGGCATAGGTGTATTTGGCGTCCGTCATGATTTCTGTACGTACGCGTACCTCTTGAATGGTGCTGTTTAATATAGTTAAGCAGTCTTTAAGCTCGTCGATGCTTTCCAGCATCTTTCCTTTAAACAGTTGCATTTCCCTGTGATAACCACTTGGAAGGTTTTGCCCCAACAAAGCAAAGTCATTGCCAAGCCCTTGAATCAGGGCGCATTTGCCTCGGATAAGCTCAAAAATATCCGGATTCTTTTTATGTGGCATAATACTAGACCCTGTAGTAAGATGGTCAGGGAATGAAAGGAAATCAAAGTTTTGACTCATGTACACACATACATCCATAGAAAATCTACCAAGTGTTGCAGCAAGAGATCCCATTGCATTGGCAGTAATACGTTCTGTTTTTCCTCTGCCCATTTGTGCGGCAACGGCATTTACTTTAAGTGCACCAAAACCTAGAGCTTCGGTCGTAAAGGCACGATCAATAGGGAAGGAACTGCCATAGCCCGCGGCACTGCCCAAGGGGTTTTGGTCACAGATGTTATGTGCGGCATTTAGCAACACTACATCATCCACCAAGGCCTCGGCATAAGCTGAAAACCACAAGCCAAAGGAAGAAGGCATGGCTACTTGTAAATGGGTATAGCCAGGAAGTAATACATCTTTATGTGTTTCTGCCAGCCCCATCCATGTAGCAAACAAATCTTTTGTCAGCTCTTTAATATCGCTAAGTTCGTCTTTGAGTAAGAGTTGCATGGCTGTCAACACTTGATCATTTCTAGAACGGGCGGTATGTATTTTTTTACCTACATCACCCAATCGTTCCGTGAGCAAAAACTCAATTTTAGAGTGTATGTCTTCAAAATCATCACCAATGATAAAGTCATCTTGGGTTACCATGGTCATGATATTGTCCAATTCATCACATAGCTGATTGGCTTCTGTATCTGTGAGCAGTCCAACGCTTGCCAACATTTGTGCATGTGCTTTAGAGGCCAATACATCATAGGGTGCTAGGCGTACGTCCCACAATCGGTCGTCACCCACGGTGAATCGGTCAACTTGTTTGGTAACGCTTGTCTTTTTTTTCTGCCAAAGCTTCATAGTGCTTGTTTTAATATGGAAATATACAACGGTATTGCCTCTTCAATCTCTTTTACGTAAATAAATTCATTTGCTGTATGCGAACGTAGTGAATCGCCAGGACCTAGTTTCAAGGAGTCACATGTAAGTGCTGCTTGATCGGATAGCGTAGGGGAGCCATAGGTATTTCTTCCTGCAGCAATACCAGCTTGTACTAATGCATGGTCCATGGGAATGGAAGAAGAACCCAATCTAAGCGAGCGTGCCTTTATATCACAGGGGGCTTGCTCAAGGATTTGCTCAATCTCATCATTGGTATACAAATCATTTACGCGTACGTCAATCACCAAGTGCACATCTGCAGGAACGGCGTTGTGCTGCTTTCCAGCACTTACTTGAGTAACCGTAAGTTTTACTGGGCCAAGGGCATCGGAAACACGATCAAACGTTAGTTGTTGAAACCAATCAATCACTCCACCAATTTTATAAATGGGATTATCTAGGTTTGGATGTGCTGCATGACTTGCAGTTCCTGATATGGTCGCGTCAAATACCACCAAGCCCTTTTCTGCTACCGCCAGGTGCATCTGTGTGGGTTCGCCTACAATGGCAGTGTCTATGGCAGGTAGGGTTTTTAATAAGCTGTTCAGGCCATAATCTCCTGAAGTTTCTTCTTCTGCAGTAGCGGCAACAACTATGTTATACGCCATGTCCTCTTGATTGTAAAAATACACAAAGGTGGCCAATAGGCAAACCAAGGCACCTCCCGCATCATTGCTGCCAAGACCAAATAATTTGCCATTTTCAATGCCGGCTTTGTATGGGTCGCGGGTGTAGCCGCTGTTGGGCAGTACAGTATCGTGATGGGAGTTAAGCAACAGATAAGGTTTTGATGGATCTTCGTCCTTGTTTATGGCATAAACATTATTGTCTTGTTGAAGACAGTTGACCCCGTGCTTTTCTAACCAGTTCTTAATGATGGCAGCCGTTTGATCTTCCTCGCTTGATAACGATGGCGTGTTTATGAGGTCTTGAAGCAATTCAATAGCTTCTTGTTGTAATTCTTCGATTTGACTCATATCAATGTGGTTTTGGGTGCATTAGCATCTAAAAGGGCAGCAACATTGCTGATGATCACTTCTTTAACGCCGTTATTCAAGGCGTCAAAGCCGTTGTGCAATTTGGGTACCATCCCTTGATGGATAATTCCCGCTTTTGTATAATTTTCGGTTTCTTCTTTGGTTAGGCGACTAATAACATCCTCAGGTTTGTTGATGTCTGTAAGTACGCCAGCGTGTTCAAAGCAATAAAACAATGTGACATCATACGCCTTACTCATGGCAACAGCTACTTGGGCAGCTATGGTATCTGCATTGGTGTTGAGCAGTTGCCCGTTTTTGTCGTGCGTAATGGCACAAAGTACTGGTACAAAGTCTTGCGTCGTCAAGGAGGAAAATACGGCTGTATTTACTTGTGTGATATCACCAGCGAAGCCATAATCAATGTCAAGTACTGGTCTTTTTACTGCTTTAATGCAGTTGCCGTCTGCACCCGTTAGCCCAACTGCATTCACGCCCTGTTTTTGCAGCTGAGACACAATTTTTTTGTTTGACAATCCTGCATAGCTCATGACAGCTACTTCGAGCATAGCTGCATCTGTAATGCGTCTGCCATCCACCATTTTGGGTGATATGCCCAATTGTTTGGCGAGTGCCGTTGCATGTCTGCCACCCCCGTGTACCAAAAGCTTGGCTCCTTTCAAGCCTGCAAAAGCTGTAAGCACTTCTTGAAGCGCAATTGCGTTATTTACTAAATGTCCTCCAACCTTTAGGATGTGTAGCGCAGTTTTCACGATAGCAATGTTTTTAATACTGCAGCTGCAGCAAAAGTCCTGTTGTTGGCCTGTTCAATTACTTTGGAATGGGTACTGTCCAATACACCATCTGACACCACCACATTTCGTCGTATAGGAAGGCAATGCATAAAGGCAGCATTGTTGGTTTGTTCCATTTTTTCGGGTGTTAACATCCACTTATTATCCGTTCTTAGAATTTGTCCGTAGCTGTCATAAGAACTCCAGTTTTTGGCATACACTACGTCTGCTCCTTTAAGTGCCTCTGCCTGGTTGTGTACCACGGTAACCCCTTTGGTAATTCTTGGATCTAGGTCATACCCTTTAGGGTTGGCAATAACAAAGTCTGCATCTACATGCCCCATCATTCTCGTAAACGAATTTCCAACTGCGTGGGGCAAAGCCTTTGGGTGTGGTGCCCAAGTCAGTACCACTTTTGGTTTTTTTGGCAATGCCAGTTCTGTTAGCGTCAATGCATCTGCCAAAGCCTGTAGGGGGTGTGCCGTAGCACTTTCCATGTTTAGAATGGGAACGCTCGCATATTTGATAAACTTCTGGAGCACTTGTTCAGATTCATCTTTTTCTTTGTCGGTAAGTGTGGCAAAAGCCCGAATGCCTACCACATCACAGTATTGTGAAACTACCTGAGCAGCTTCTTTTACGTGTTCGGATCGTAGCCCTTCCATAATGGTTTGGTCTTCGTATTCAATAGCCCATGCTTCATTGCTGAAATTCATTACCATGACATCCATGCCTAATAAACGGCCCGCTTTCTGGGTGCTCAATCGCGTTCGCAAGCTCGGGTTAAAAAATAATAATCCAAGCGTTTTGCGTTTGCCTATTTCTTCAAATTGATAGGGATTAGCCTTGATGTCCTTGGCCAATTGCACTTGTGCATCAAAGTTTGATAAATCGTCAAGTGTTAAAAATTGTTTCATCTATTTAAAATTTCGCAAACCACTCAGTGTTAATCTAACATTTACGGGTGAGAATTGCTGTTTTTGTCAAATGCCCATTTTAGGCGTTATAATGCTTTTTCTAAGGCAGTAAAAAACTGATCAAGGTGTTTTTGCTGCACGGTTAATGGAGGTAAAATCCGCAATAGCTTCTTGTTGCTGCTACCTCCGGTAAATATGCGATGCTCGTATATTAGTTTCTTGCGTAGTTCACCTACTTCAAAGTCAAACTCCAATCCGAGCATAAGACCACGTCCTTTTACTTTTTTTACGCTGGGTATGCTTTCAGCTCTTTTGATAAAAGCTTCGCCTAACGCAGTGGCGTGATCCATTAATTTTTTCTTTTTTAATACTTCCAATACGGCCAAGCTCGCCTGACAGGCAAGGTGGTTACCGCCAAAAGTAGTACCCAGCATCCCATACCACGGTTTGATATTGGGGTGTGCCAAAATACCTCCAACTGGAAACCCGTTGCCCATTCCTTTTGCCATCGATATAATATCGGGTGTAATGCCGTAGTGTTGAAAGGCAAAGAATTTTCCGGAGCGTCCAAAACCAGATTGTACCTCATCTGCTATAAGACAGGTGTCGTTTTCACGACAACTTTTTTCTACCTGTTTCATGAATTTTTCAGTGGGCATATCCAAACCGCCAACCCCTTGAATTGCTTCAATGATTACGGCACATACATCGCCTTTTGATAAGGTTTCTGACAATCCTTTTTCATCGCCAAAATCAAGAAAAACTACCTCTTGCTGTGCATTCAGCGGAGCAATAATCTTGGGGGTGTCAGTTGCTGCAACCGCAGCGCTAGTTCTGCCGTGAAAGGCATTTTTAAAGGCAACTATTTTTGATTTACCTGTATAAAAAGAGGCAAGTTTGAGTGCGTTTTCGTTGGCTTCGGCTCCCGAACTACACATAAACATTTGATAACCATTACATCCTGACTGTGCTTCAATTTCATCTGCCAGTTGGGTTTGTAATGGGTTTTGAATGGCATTGGAGTAAAAACCAATACGTGATATTTGTTTTTTGAGCCTGCGATTGTATACGGGGTTTTGGTGTCCAATACTGATTACTGCATGACCTCCATATAAGTCTAGATATTTCTTTCTATCTACCCCATAGACATAAACCCCTTTGGCTTTAACGGGTGTCACTTCATAAAGAGGGTATACATCAAATAATGGCATAACTAGTCTTGTGCTATTTCGTTAATTTTTTTGAATGAAGATACAATTCCTTGTATCAGCGATGAACTCAAGCCTTGGTGTTCCATTTCGTTTAAGCCCTCAATAGTACATCCTCTAGGCGTGGTTACTTTGTCAATTTCTTCTTCCGGATGCGCACCTGTTTCAATAAGTAGAGATGCTGCGCCCATGGCTGTATGCATAGACATTTTCATGGCTTCGTTGGCATCAAATCCAAGTTGCACACCTCCTTGTGTAGTGGCACGAATCAACCGCATCCAAAAAGCAATCCCAGACGCACAAATCACAGTTGCTGCACGCATATGCTGTTCTTCTATTACGATACTTGTTCCCAAGCCGTTGAAAATGGCTTCGGCTATTGGTAAGCGTTCTGCGCCTTTTTTATTGGCACAAAGGCAGGTCATGGATTTGCCAACAGAAATAGCTGTGTTAGGCATAGACCTAATCATGAACACATCTGTACCCAAAGTTTCCTCCATTTTAGCTAATGAAAAGCCCGTTACGGTAGAAATAAGCACATGGTTTTCGTGTAACAAATCTTTGATTTCTTCTAACAACCCAACCAATTGTCTTGGTTGTACTGCAAGGATGATGATATCCGATTCTTGTACAGCTTTTTTGTTGTCAGCTGTCACATGCGTATTGGCGTATTCTTTCCAAGATGCGATGTTCTCAACAGATCTACGTGTCAAATAAAGCTGTGTTAGACTGTTATTTGTGATAAGCCCTCGTCCAATGCTTAGTCCTAGATTTCCGGCTCCTAAAATGGCTATTTTCATAATTAAAAAGAAGTTGATTTTAAATGTAATCCTGTTGTTTGTTCTAACCCGAACATAAGGTTCATGTTTTCTATGGCCTGACCCGATGCCCCTTTTAATAAGTTATCAATAATACTGGTGACCAATAGTTGCCCTTCGTGTATGTGCAAGTGGACCATACACCTGTTGGTGTTTACCACTTGCTTGAGCGCCAAGGGCGCATGACTAACAAACGTAAATGGGCAGTCGCTGTAGTAATCCTCAAAGATGGCATAGGCATCTTCCAAACTTCCGCTAAATGAGGTGTAGGCTGTAGCAAATATTCCTCTAGTAAAGTTTCCTCTAATGGGAAGAAAATGCAATTTGGCAGCACTACCTTGAGCTTGCGCAATGGTTTCGCCTATTTCGCCCAAGTGCTGATGTGCAAATGGTTTATAGTAAGAGATATTATTGTTTCTCCAGCTAAAATGACTGGTGGCAGATGGAACAGCACCGGCTCCAGTACTCCCGGTGATTGCATTTATATGCACGTCTTGGGTTAGTTTTTTTGCTGCTGCTAGAGGGGCCAACGCCAATTGAATGGCTGTGGCAAAACAACCTGGATTAGCAATAGCTTGTGCCGATTTTATTTGTTCTTTATTTACTTCTGTAAGCCCATACACATAAGAACGACCCATAAAATCTCTATCGTCTTTACGTCTAAAATCATTACTTAAATCAATGATTCTGGTGTTGTCATTTACTACGTTGTCGTGTAAAAAGGCAGCTGAATTGCCATGCCCAAGGCATAGAAACAAAACGTCTACTTCTTGATTGAGTTCGGAAGAGAAGGGCATGTCCAGAATTCCCATCAAATCTGTATGGGTGTCAGAAACGGCTTTTCCTGCTCTTGTAGTGCTGTATATAAAATCGATGTTTGTGTTGGGGTGCAACACCAACAACCGCAAGAGTTCGCCTCCTGTATATCCTGCGCCGCCTACAACGCCTACGCTAATGTTATTTGTTGACATGCTGATAAATTTTTCCGGCATTGGCCGATAGTTTAATAAATCCTTTTGCTTCATCTGCGGTCCAGGCTTCATTGGCTTCTCCATAAGTGCCAAATGAATTGTCCATGAGGTCGAACTCTGACTCGATACCGTCAAGTGTGAATCGGTAGGGGTGGAGTGTGACAAAAACAGTTCCTGTTACCGTTTGCTGGCTGTTGCTAAGCAACGCTTCGAAGTCTCGCATTACAGGGTCTAGATATTGACCTTCGTGTAACATCATCCCGTAATACGAACCGATGTAGTCTTTGTGATGAAGCTGCCATTTGCTTAAGGTGTGCTTCTCCAACAGGTGATGCGCTTTAATGCTTATCAGTGCTGCAGCGGCTTCAAAACCAACTCGTCCTTTGATCCCGATGATGGTGTCGCCAACGTGAATGTCTCTGCCGATAGCAAAAGCAGCTGCACGTTTTTGTACGTGTTGAATGGCTTTGACTGGGTTATAACTCGTATTGTTAATTCCAACCAATTCCCCCTTGTCAAAATGCAAGGATATTTTTTCAGCTGTTGTCTTTTCACACGCACTAGGATATGCGCTGTCGGGGAGTGGTTCTCGGGATTTTAAGGTTTCACTACCACCAACTGATGTTCCCCACAAGCCTTTGTTTATGGAATATTGTGCTTTTTCCCAAGACCAATCTACTCCGTGTTCCTTTAAATAAGCAATTTCGTCTTCTCTTGAAAGCTTTTGATCTCTGATTGGTGTGATGATTTCAATTTGCGGTGCTAGGGTTTGAAAGATCAAATCAAATCGTACTTGGTCGTTTCCAGCACCTGTGCTTCCATGTGCAATCGATGTTGCGCCAATCTTTATGGCGTGGTTTACTATTGCAACCGCTTGGGTAACACGCTCGGCACTTACCGAAAGGGGGTAGGTGCTATTTTTGAGTACGTTTCCAAAAATGAGGTATTTAACGATGTCTTGATAAAACGTTTCAACCGCTTCGATACTGGTGTAAGTGCTTGCACCCAAAGCCAATGCTTTGGATTCCAAAGCTGATACTTCAGCAGCATCAAAACCACCGGTATTTACACTAACGGCGTGTACTTCATACCCCGCCGCGCTTAACGACTTTACACAATAGGAAGTATCCAGTCCTCCACTGTATGCTAAAACTAATTTCTTGTTCATTTTTTATCTCGTTTAAATGCGTTTTTAAAAGAGTGTAATCTACCCACTATGCCGTTAGATCCTTTTTTTGAAGGATCGTATAGCATGCCTGTACATAAACACATGGTTTGTTTTGTTCTTGTTAATACATCGTAATTCTTACATGTCTGGCAGCCTTTCCAAAAAGCAGGATCGTCTGTTAGTTCTGAAAAGGTAACAGGCTTATAGCCTAAATCGTAATTAATTTTCATAACTGGAAGTCCAGTAGTAATGCCAAAAATCTTAGCACCAGGATACTTTTCCTTGGTGTAGTTGAAAATTTGTGTTTTGATTTTTTTGGCAAGTCCAATACCTCTAAAGTCTGGAGAGACAATAAGACCAGAATGTGCTACATATTTTTCATGTCCCCACGCTTCTATATAGCAGAAACCTGCAAAGGTGTCTCCTTCTAATGCAATGATCGCATTGCCAGATTCGATTTTTTGTTGAATATACTCTGGAGTGCGACGTGCAATTCCTGTTCCACGCACTTGTGCTGAACTTGAAATGGTTTCCGAAATGATGGCTGCATACTTAACGTGTATGCGTTTAGCTACTTGAATTTCCATGTTACTGGATTAAAAAGAAAAAAATTAGACTGAAAAAAAACGGAGAGGGAAACCGGACACACCTAAGTTTCATATACAGTGAATTACCCCAAGGGGCGACGAGCGCGCGGGGAGAAAGTGATTCGTGAAACTTGATTTACAGTCACAGTGCAAATATATATTTTTTTTTAAAGCGATGATGCTATCGCCATTAATTAAGTAATTTTGTTTCATAAGCGAGGAAAAAAAATTGGTAATACGCTCAAAAACAGTCTTTAACGTAAAAAACTATCCCGATATCAAGGCGCAACTCTTGGATTGGGCTAGTGGTTCTACGCCCATTGCATGGTATGATTCCAACGATTATCCCCACCTAAACAACGATATTGATGCTATCCTTGCCCTAGAAACAATTGACGAGAACCCTTGGATTACCTCTCAGAAAGCATTGCAAAGCGTTTTGCAAACGGACTGGCTCTTTGGTTTTTTCAGCTATGAATACAACGCAACTTGGGAGCAAGTCACACCCACTAATCCTGCTTTTCTGTCTGTACCCCAACTTCAATTTTTCAGACCCAAAAAAATATGGCTGCTTAAAGGGGATCTGCTTACGGCACTTTATTTAGAAATAGATAATCCAGCAGTTGACTTTGAGCATATCATAAATAGGGTAGTTGAAGATGAACCCGCATTGACAGCTATCGACTTATCACCACGTATTAGTAAGGATATCTATTTGCAGCATGCAAGTGCGCTAAAGCAACATATCATGTGTGGAGATATTTACGAGGTAAATTACTGTATGGAATGGTATGCTGATGATGTGGATGTTTCGCCTATGGCCTTGTTTAATGCACTTAATCGTGTTGGCAGGACTCCTTTTTCTGCCTTTCTTTCATTTGAAAACAAGTATTTGATGTCAGCCTCACCCGAACGTTTTTTACAACGTAGAGGCGATACGCTTGTATCTCAACCAATAAAGGGAACTGCTGCAAGACACGAAGATGCTGTAATAGACAAATCGGTTGCCGAGGCACTTAAACTAGATGCCAAAGAACGTTCCGAAAATATCATGATAACAGATTTGGTTCGCAATGACCTCTCAAGAATAGCCAAAAAAGGCTCTGTTGAAGTAAGTGAGCAATGTGCAGTTTATCCTTTTGCTCAGGTGCATCAGATGATTTCAACCGTAAAGGCTCAATGCAATTCCGCTTTTTCCTCTTTGGATATCGTCAACGCCTGTTTTCCTATGGGCAGCATGACTGGGGCACCCAAACAACGCGCCATGGAACTTATCAATCAATACGAACACGGCCAACGTGGACTGTACAGCGGAGCAGTGGGTTATTTTGCTCCAAATGGTGATTTTGATTTTAATGTCGTTATCCGCAGCCTCGTTTATGATGCTGCTTCTAAGTACCTATCCACTCATGTGGGAAGTGCACTTACCGCCGCTGCCGATCCATCAAAAGAATACGACGAATGTCAGCTTAAGGTCAAAGCTATTAAACGAGTTTTGGCAAATAAAGAAACAGCATACAATCCCCATGGTACAAAGGTTTAAAGATCATATTACCTCACTTTTGGGTACACCCAAAAAACAGCGCTTCTTGTTGGGGGTCAGTGGTGGTGTAGACAGTGTGGTATTGGCACATTTAGCACATAAGCTGCAATTGGACTTTGGTATTGCACATGTGAACTATGCCTTGAGAGGAGCTGAAAGCGATGCCGATGAGCAGCTGGTCCGTGACTTGGCAGGTTCACTAGGTGTTGCCTGTCATGTTGCTCAGGCCCCCATAGCTCCCGATGCTTCGGGAATTCAAGCAAGGGCCCGTGAGTTGCGTTATCATTGGTTTCGGGAAGTGTTGAAAAGCAATCCCTACAACACGATACTTACGGCCCACCACGCAGACGATCAGTTGGAAACGCTTTTTATGCGCCTGATCAGAGGCAGCGGACTAGAAGGCTTGGGAGGGATCCATGAAAAAAATGACGTTTTGGTTCGCCCGTTATTGCCTTTCTTTAAAGCTCAAATTTTGGCTTATGCCAAGGATCAAAAACTGAATTGGCGTGAGGACGTGTCTAATAGCGCTACCAAATATTTGCGCAATGCGATTCGCCATAATGTACTGCCTCACTTTAAGGAACTTTCTGCTGATGCAGCTGTCAATACATTGACGAGTATGCAACATTTACGTGATGCCCTTGCAGGAGTAGCATCTCAACTACAAAATATTAAAACAGCATGGACGAAGCAAGGGGAAACATTTGTAATTCCCCTAACGTCTATAGGTACATTGAATCCTAACAGCTTTTGGCTACATCATTTATTTGCTCCCTATGGTTTTGATGTTAAAGAAGTTGAAAAGCTGCTGAAAACCCATGCGGGAAAAAAATGCACTTGTGACAAATATGTTTTATCACGAGAACGCGATCATCTAATTTTAGCTCCCAATGCCGAAACTGTTTCAACGGATCAAGACTATTTCTTGGTTCCCGAAACTGGTATCGAAACCCCCATTACGTTAGAGATTTTAACAGCACCTAGCGCACACAAACCCACAGCTAAGTGTGTTGTTTTAGATAAGGAAAAGCTAGATTTCCCTTTGATTTTAAGACGTTGGAAAACAGCAGATGTGTTTTACCCTACAGGAATGACAGGGAAGAAAAAAGTGGCTAAATTTTTTAAAGACGAGAAAATGTCTGCACGAGATAAAAAACAACAATGGCTGTTGTGCTCGAGGGATGACATTGTCTGGGTGGTAGGCAAACGAATAAATCGTAAATTTGAAGCTTCAGCCAATACAAATACGCTCCAAATCACACTTGTATGAGATATTTCCTTTTTCTTTTTTGTTGCTTGAGTTTCTCTTGGGGGCAAGACCCTGTAAAATGGAGTGCGCAAGCACGACAAACGGATGCCAATACCTATGATGTAATTCTTAAAGCCAACATTCAGGACAACTGGAAGTTGTATGACGTTAGCCTTCCCGATGGCGGACCTTTACCTACCGTACTTCATTGGAAAAACGCAACAACGGTTGACTCACTACAAGGAAGCAAGCCCAAAACAGGTTATGACGTTATTTTTGAAATGGATTTGGCTTATTATACCCAAGAGTTGATGTGGGTTCAGTCAGTAACTACAGAAGCCAATACCATAGAACTGCTAATTGAATACCAAGCCTGTGATGATGCACTCTGTATTTTTAGGGAAGAACCTTTGGCTATTCCTACCGACGGCTCCTTGGTCAATGCGGCTGAACGTGACCTCACTGACGTGCAACTCGGAGGTAGTAACCTAAAGTTAGCCTTAAAAAACACGGCATTTCTTGAAGCTTCTGGCCCTAATGTTAAGGCCTCTTGGTGGCGTATTTTTGTATTGGGTCTTTTGGGTGGTTTCCTTGCGCTTTTGACGCCCTGTGTGTTTCCCCTAATTCCTCTTACAGTATCTTATTTTTCCAAAAGCAGTGTGAGTCGTGCTGTGGGAATTAGACGTTCACTTTCTTATGCCTTTTCCATTATTGGGATTTACGCATTGTTGAGTTTGCCTTTCCACTTTTTGGATCAACTTCGACCCGAAGTCCTGAATGCCATCGCTACCAATGTGGTGCTCAACCTTATCTTTTTTGCCGTTTTTATGGTTTTTGCTCTTTCTTTCTTTGGATTGTTTGATCTTACCCTACCTGCAAAGTGGTCTGCAAAATCAGATGAGGCAGCGACACGCTCCTCTTACTTGGGCATCTTTTTTATGGCATTGACACTTGCCGTGGTTTCCTTTTCGTGTACAGGGCCTATTCTAGGCTCTTTGCTTGTTGGCTCACTCACCGCTGATGGTGGTGCTATGCAGCTTACGGCTGGTATGCTAGGTTTTGGAACAGCCTTGGCATTGCCTTTTGGGGTATTGTCTTTCTTTCCTAATGTATTGAGTAAGTTACCTAAGTCGGGTGGTTGGTTGCAGCAGGTGAAGGTATCACTTGGCTTTGTGGAACTTGCCTTAGCACTTAAGTTTTTATCTAATGCCGATATGGTACAAGGTTGGGGTATTTTACCACGGGAACTCTTTATCGCCATATGGATGCTAATCTTGTTGTTGTGGGCTGTTTATTTGTTTGGGGGCTTTGGTTTTATGCATCCCAAGCCTAAAAAAAATCATGTAACACAAATGGCATTGGGTGTTTTGGTAGTCTTGTTTGTTATGTATTTAGGGCAGGGATTGGTAACCAATCAACAAACTCCTTTACGTGCCTTGAGTGGCTTTCCGCCACCTGCTTTTTATTCTATTTATGAGACCGAATCCGATTGCCCATTAAACCTTGACTGTTATAAGGATTACGAAACGGGTAGGGCAGTTGCCGTTATGCAACAAAAACCCATATTATTGGATTTCACGGGTTGGGCTTGTGTCAATTGCCGAAAAGTTGAGGAAAATATTTGGATCCAGCCTGAAGTGTATACATTATTGCGTGATGAGGTAGTGGTGATTTCTCTCTATGTAGATGATCGTAAGCTTTTGTCTGAAGCAGAACAGCAAACCATTACATATGCCGATGGCAGCAGTCGTGTTTTGGAAACGGTAGGGCAAAAGTGGTCAGCTTTTCAAGCGATTAACTTTAAGTCGGTTTCTCAACCGTATTATGCCTTGCTACAACCTGATGGTACAATTTTAAACCCACCCATTCAGTATACAGATAAGGCTACCTACTTGGCATGGCTTAAAGAAGGGATTGCTGCAGCAGCATTACCCCAATCGTTGGTACCCGCCTTTGGCATAGAGTAAGGGATTGCCTTCAAAGCGTTTTCCGTCAGCCACTTGGCCGTAATAGACAATGTGGTCGCCTACTACTTCGTGTTTGATCACTTCGCCTGTTAAATAACCCAGTCCTCCTTTAATTACAGGAACAGCGTTTGGTAGTAACTCGACTTGTTCAAAACGTGCTTCCTGACTGTTTTTGGAAGATGCAAAGGCATTGGATATGGCTTCTTGTTCAGCGGACAAGATGTTTATAGCAAAGGTCTTACTGGATTGAAAAGCAGCATTGGTTTCTGATGCGGTTTTTAAACAAAACAATATTACGGCTGGTTCTAGTGAAACAGATGTAAAGGAATTTGCAGTGAAACCAAAGGGTTTGCTATTGTGTGTGGTAGTAATAACGGTAATGCCTGTTGCAAACTGCCCGCAAATTGCCCTAAAATCTTGTTGTTCCATAAATGCAAATAACGCAAATATTTTTTTGTAATTTTATAAAAACCTACTTGTATACTTACCCAAATTTTTGGCAGTGCCGTCTTCGGTATAGATGCCCAACAAATCACAATAGAAGTTCATATTCACCCTGGCGTTGGTTATCATTTGGTCGGCTTGCCCGACAACGCCGTTAAAGAAAGTAATCACCGTATAGCAGCTGCCGTCATGGAATGTGGCTTTGGTCGGAGGCGGTACCTATCCTCAACCTGGTGAAATATCATTGGCGCACCATGGGGTGTTGTTTTTGGATGAGTTGCCCGAGTTTAAAAGGAGCGTTCTAGAAGTCATGCGACAGCCCCTAGAAGATAGAGAGGTTACCATAGCCCGAGCCAAGTTTACTCTTACGTATCCAGCTTCGTTTATGTTGGTAGCGAGCATGAATCCTACACCCTCGGGATACTTTCATGATGACAAGAGTAGCCCCGGGCATTCGGCTGCGGAAATGCAACGTTATCTAGGTAAAATATCAGGGCCCTTATTGGATCGTATTGATCTGCATGTAGAAGTGCAGCCCGTCCCATTCGAAAAGCTGGCACAAACGCCATTGGCAGAGTCCAGTGCTGCTATACGTCAGCGGGTCATTGTTGCACGAAAGCGACAAACCGAACGCTTTGCCGATTTGCCACATGTTCATCACAATGCGGAGATGAATACCAAACAAATTAGAAAATATTGCCAATTGTCAAAAGACTCGTTAGCATAACTTAAGTCCGCCATGGACAGATTGCGACTTTCAGCGCGTGCCTACGACCGTATTCTAAAGGTTGCCAGAACCATTGCAGACTTGGAAGGTGCTGGGGCCATCGCCGATGCACATATCGCCGAGGCCATACAATACCGTAGTTTGGATCGAGAAGGCTGGCTGGGTTAGCTTAAGAAACGCAATATTTTTTGCAACATAGGGAATGTCTTTCCATAGGGCGCATAGCGTTGGATGGGGTCAAACCAAGTAGGGCGATCTACATAAGATTTAAGATGCGTGAAGGTGTCAAAGGAATATTTGCCGTGATAGCTGCCCACACCGCTGTTGCCCACGCCTCCAAATGGCAATCGTTGGTTAGTGAAATAGACAATTACGTCGTTAATCATTCCACCGCCATAATGGTGTTTTTTCATCAGTTTATTCGCCCATTTTTTCCGCTCGGAGAAAACATAAAACGAAAGCGGTTTGTCGTAGTGCCTTACAATACGATCTATTTCAGTTTCGTCTTCATAGGTCAATATAGGTAAAATGGGACCAAAAATTTCATCTTGCATAATCGTATTATCCAAGCTGTTAACTGCAACTAAGGTTGGTGCCACATACCGGCTTCGAATATCATTTTCTCCTCCGTGTAATATGTCTTGTCTTTGAAGTAGATTTACCATAGCAGCGGCATGTTTTTCGTGTACCAATCGCGCATAGTCTTCCGATGTTTTGGGATCGTCGCCATACATACGAACAATTTCACTTTTTAGCGCTGCAAGCAATGCTTCGTATTTACTTTTATGAACCAGCAAGTAGTCGGGAGACATACAAATTTGACCACAGTTCATGAACTTGCCCCAAGCAATACGTCTTGCACTTACCTTGGTGTTGGCGGTATGATCTACAATACACGGGTTTTTGCCGCCCAATTCAAGTGTAGTGGGGGTAAGGTATTCTGCTGCAGCTTTGGCAACGAGCTTGCCAACGCGAACGCCTCCTGTAAAAAAGATGTAATCCCAACGGAATTGTAATAAACGCTCTGCCGTTTCAGGACCGCCTTGCACTACAGCGACCCATTCTTTTGGAAATACTTTCGAGATAATTTTATTAATTACAGCTGCAGTTTGTGGCGCGTGCTCTGAAGGTTTTAATACGACTGTGTTGCCAGCTGCGACAGCGCCAATAAGGGGATTAAGCGCCAATTGAAAAGGATAATTCCATGGGGCAATATGAAGCGTAACACCATAGGGTTCGGGCACTATCCAATCTTTACTAGGTGTGTTCAGCCACTTTCCTTTTACGCGTCTTGGTTTTGCCCAAAACTGAAGGTTTTTGATGACAGTATTTAGTTCGTCTAACACAATGTAGATTTCAGCAAGCCATATTTCAGCAGTTGGCTTACCCAAGTCTTTTTTCAATGCAAGTGTGATGTCGCTTTCGTGGGCTTTTACACTTTTCTTAAGTGCTATTAATAGTCTTGTCCGTGTCTTTATGTCTATAGTGTTCCCATTCTTAAAAAAATCAGATTGGCTTTTTTTTATTAGTATCAATGGGTTATCCTTAATCATATGTCTTATTCGTCTATTTTTTTTGACGAATGTGTAAAAATATGCTTTTCATTTATTTTCCGGTCTTCTTTTTTTACATTTGAATATAGATACTTCAAAAAAAACCCAATTTCACAACTCAAAACGTATTTGATTTAAAAGCAAAAAACACCAACATGCTATATGGTTGTTGTTTTGTATTTTAGCGCATTCTAATTTTAATATTCATGGGGCATAATCGCTACTCAAAAGTTGTTACACAAGATCCTAGCCAGCCGGCTGCACAAGCCATGTTGCACGCTATTGGCCTTACTGATGCAGATTTTGAAAAGCCGCTAATCGGTATTGCAAGTACTGGATACGAAGGGAATCCTTGTAATATGCACCTCAATGATTTGGCAGTAGAAATTAAGAAAGGTACACAAGAAGCAGATTTAGTTGGTCTTATTTTTAACACCATTGGGGTTAGTGATGGTATATCTATGGGCACACCCGGTATGCGTTTTTCATTGCCTTCAAGAGATTTAATTGCTGATTCCATGGAAACAGTCATGGGCGGTATGTCTTACGATGGTATGGTAGCTGTAGTGGGTTGCGATAAAAACATGCCCGGTTCTGTTATGGCCATGTTACGCCTTAACCGACCAAGTATTATGGTATATGGCGGGACAATAGCTTCTGGCTGTGTAGCGGAGAAAAAACTAGACGTCGTTTCTGCTTTTGAAGCATGGGGCGAGAAAGTATCAGGTAAAATTGGAGAAGCTGAATTTAAAGAAGTGATTCAAAATGCCTGTCCTGGCGCTGGTGCTTGTGGGGGTATGTATACAGCCAATACCATGGCTTCTGCCATTGAAGTTATGGGATTGTCCTTGCCGTATAACTCCTCTAACCCAGCCGTAAGTGAAGAAAAAACAACAGAATGCGTGACAGCTGGAAAGGCCATGCGCTTGCTCATTGAAAAGGATATTAAGCCTAAAGATATTGTGACCAAAAAATCATTGGAAAACGCCATCCGTTTGGTAACGGTTTTGGGCGGTTCGACCAATGCTGTACTACATTTCTTAGCCATTGCCAAAGCTGCTGATGTATCGTTTACATTAGCTGACTTTCAGCGTATTAGTGACACCACTCCTTTCTTAGCAGATCTTAAACCTAGCGGTAAATTTTTAATGGAAGATGTACACCGTGTGGGTGGTATTCCCGCAGTCATCAAATTTATGCTTGATCACAATATGCTCCATGGTGATTGTATCACAGTAACAGGAAAAACATTAGCAGAAAATATGGCTGATGTTCCTTCGCTTAAGGAAGGCCAAAAAGTTATTCGCTCGTTGGATAATCCAATAAAAAAAACAGGACATATTCGCATCTTGTTTGGCAACCTCGCATCTGAAGGTTCTGTTGCTAAAATTACAGGAAAAGAAGGTTTGTCATTCGAAGGTCCAGCCCGTGTTTATGATGGTGAATTTGCTGCCAATGCTGGCATCAAATCAGGAGAGGTCAAAAAAGGGGAGGTCGTGGTTATTCGTTATGAAGGCCCAAAAGGAGGTCCAGGAATGCCAGAAATGTTAAAACCCACTGCGGCTATAATGGGGGCAGGCTTGGGGAAAGAAGTAGCGCTCATTACCGACGGTCGCTTTTCAGGAGGTACGCATGGATTTGTCGTTGGACACATCACTCCAGAAGCACAATTAGGCGGAACCTTAGGCCTTGTTCAAAATGGCGACATCATCCGTATTGACGCCCAATCAAATGAATTACATGTTAACCTTAGCGATGCAGAGCTCAATACGCGTCGCGCCGCTTGGGTTGCACCAGATTTAAAAGTTAGTAAAGGTGTTTTATATAAATACGCAAGCTTGGTTGCTTCTGCTTCCGAAGGTTGCGTTACAGATGAATAACGGATGATAAAAAAACAAAACATTTCGGGTTCTGAAGCTTTAATCCACTGCTTGTTGGCAGAGGGTGTTGATCTTATTTATGGATATCCTGGAGGTGCTATTATGCCCTTTTACGATGAGCTGTATAAGTTTCAAGATAAATTACAACACGTGCTTACACGCCACGAACAAGGTGCAACACATGCAGCGCAAGGATTTGCCCGTGTTTCAGGAAAGGTGGGTGTTTGTGTGGCTACTTCAGGACCTGGAGCAACAAACTTGGTTACGGGAATAGCAGATGCCATGATTGATTCCACACCTATGGTGTGCATCACGGGTCAAGTGCCATCACATTTGTTAGGGTCTGATGCTTTTCAAGAAACCGATATTATTGGCATTTCAACTCCTGTCACCAAATGGAACTATCAAATCACCGATGTAAAAGAAATTCCAGAGATCATGGCCAAGGCGTTTTATATTGCGCGCTCTGGCCGTCCTGGTCCTGTGCTGGTAGACATTACCAAAAACGCACAGTTTGACACCAGTGACTTTGAATATAAGCCTTGCAGCGCTGTCCGTAGTTATAAGCCAACTCCAGAAATAGACCCATCAGACGTTGATGCTGCTGCAGCTATTATAGCATCTGCTAAGAAGCCACTAATTGTTTGGGGGCAAGGCGTTATTTTAGGAAAGGCAGAAGAAGAATTTAAAACTTTTGTAGAATCATCTAATATCCCAGCGGCTTGGACCATACTTGGAGTATCGGCACTGCCGACTTCACACCCATTAAATGTGGGTATGGTGGGCATGCACGGGAATTACGGGCCTAATGTATTAACCAATGATTGCGATGTGCTTATTGCGATTGGTATGCGTTTTGACGATCGCGTAACAGGAAGGCTTGACAGCTATGCCAAGCAAGCTAAGGTTATCCACCTTGAAATAGACCCTGCTGAGGTAAATAAAAATGTGAAAGCAGATGTTGCTGTTCTTGGTGACGTAAAGCAAACCTTGCCAATGCTCACTCAAAAGGTAGCTTCCAAACCCTATACTGAATGGTTTGAGAAATTTAAGGCGCATGATAAAATCGAATTTGATGAGGTAATAAACAACGACCTAAATCCAACCAAAGAAGGCTTGAGTATGGCTGAGGTTTTGAAAGAAATTAATCGCGCTTCTAACAGTGATGCCGTAGTGGTTTCGGATGTAGGTCAACACCAAATGATAGCTTGCCGATATGCGACCTTTAACCATTCAAAAAGTAATATTACTTCTGGAGGTTTGGGTACTATGGGATTTGCTTTGCCTGCTGCTTTGGGCGCAAAAATGGGTGCTCCAGATCGTGAGGTAGTTGCTATAATTGGTGACGGAGGATTTCAGATGACTATTCAAGAACTAGGTACAATATTTCAAACGCAAGCAGCTGTTAAGGTGGTGGTGCTTAACAACGATTTTCTAGGGATGGTGCGTCAATGGCAACAGTTGTTTTTTGACAAACGATATGCTTCTACCGAAATGGTTAACCCTGATTTTGTA
>Ga0228666_1000127_pt1 | contig 52898 bp, 40 predicted proteins | sample 80DmetaG_FD_182702 | JGI IMG/M metagenome (GOLD analysis project Ga0228666, IMG submission 182702) | Seawater microbial communities from Monterey Bay, California, United States - 80D | ecosystem: Environmental > Aquatic > Marine > Coastal | place: USA: California | collected 2016-10-11 | reverse complement strand
TTCGATGATGGTAACAATACAGGCTTCTACGGAGATTTCGTTGATATGAACGGAGACGGCGATGTACTTGATGCAGGTGAATATGACAACTACAACGAAACATGGGTAACTGTGAGAGTTGAAGGTAGAAGTGCTTCATCTATTGTGTGCCCTCCAGATGTAACACTTAATTGTGATATGGATTATACGGATGAAAATATGATTGGTTCCGCTTCATTATATAATATATGTGAAAATGAAGCGATTTCTGTAAGTTTTACACCTCAACTCAATGCATGTGGTGAGGGTTTTGTAATAGCTACTTATAGTTTAGAAGGATCTTCTCCAGCTAATTCATGTAGCCAGAGGATTACGATGGAAAACCAAGACGATCCATTTGATCCAAGTGGAATTAGATTTCCAAGAAACTTGCCTACAAGTCCTACAGGACAGATATCATGTACAGACGATATTACGTATGATGCACCAACTTGGACAGCAGGGCCTTGTGATTTCATAGGGTATACAGAAGATGTAGATACATTCTTTATTGAAAACGGATCAGGTGGTAATAATGCATGTTTCAGAATTTTAAGAAGATTTACAGTAATTGACTGGTGTGTATATGATGAGACAAATGGAGAAGAAGGATTATACATTGGATCACAAACGATCAAGATAACTGATAACGAGGCACCATTACTTATGAACTGTGAGCCTTCAATATATGGTGTAGATGCTGACTGTGAACGTGCAAGTACAGTATTGACTAATACGGCAGAAGACAATGGAGATTGTGCAAGTGATTGGTTGAAGTGGCAAGTATTCGTTGATACATGGGCTGATGGTGTAGTAGATTATGAGTATAGCTCATTCCTACCATCAAACGATTCAAATATCAACAACGATACGAACGGAAACGGAATCAACGACAGATACTTAGCTCCAACATCAAGTGGAGAAGAAGTAGCAGTTGACGTAACGGAAGTATTTGAGTCAAGCATGACTAATCATGTAGTAACTTGGAAGGTAACAGACGGCTGTGGAAACGTATCATCATGCACGACTACATTTATGGTAGTTGATCAGAAAGCACCCACACCATATTGTATAAATGTATATACTGCACTCATGGCAGATCCTGATGGTGACGGACCTCTTTCACCGATGGTAGAGTTATGGGCTAAAGATTTTGACAAAGGAGCTTTTGATAATTGTACAGAACAAGAAGATTTACTATTTACATTTGGTGATTCATTTCCTGTATTGGAATTGTTAAATGAGGCACACTACTTTAAAGGTGAAGGCCAGTTGGCTACAGAAGCTGAATATCTTGCAGGTAATGCCCAATACTGGGATCCAGTAGAGCAGACGGCAGGAATGGTATTCGATTGTGATGATAGACCTTCGGTTAATATTGAAATCAGAGTTACTGATGCGAAAGGAAATTCAGATACATGTCTCATATTCTTAGGAATTATTGACAACCAAGATGGATGTGATAATGCAGGGTCAAAAGCTGATATAGCAGGTAACATATCTACATCCATGGGAGAATTTGTTCAAGGAACTGAAGTGAGACTAGGAGCATTATTGCCAGAGTATCCCCGGTCTACTGAAGTTGTAGATGGAACATTCGCATTTTCTGACAATGATCTATTTATAGATTACGATGTTACAGCGGCACTCAATGATAATCCAACTAACGGTGTGAGTACATTAGATTTAGTTCTTATCCAAAGACATATAGTTGGTCTTTCGGAACTAGATTCTCCATATAAAGTGATAGCTGCTGATATATCTAACGATGAGAAACTTTCTGCACTAGATATTATCGAACTAAGAAAAGTAATCTTAGGTGTTCAAGATGAATTTAACTCTGTAGATAGTTGGAGATTTGTAGATGCGGCCCAGGAGTTCGCAGATGTCTTGAGTCCATGGCCAGTGGACTACTCTGTTGATATAGATAACTTAGAATCAAATATCTATTCTGCGAATATGGTAGCTGTGAAGATGGGAGATGTAAATGATACATATGCATCATTTACTAATCAATCAACTGACGTTAGATCTGGAAACTCAGTATCTCTAAGCGTAGTAGATGCTGAGCTAGTATCGAATACAGTAGGAATAATCGAAATCACTAATGATGAGAAAGTAACTACTCAAGGTTTACAGATGTCAATCGAATTTAACAAGGTGACACCTATAACAATAGAATCTTCATTAGCAGGATTTGGAGATGCTAACTATAGTATCAATGGTAACCTAGTTACTATCAGTTGGAGTGCTAATACTTTAAAGACAGTTGATGCTGGACAAGTTTTATTTACTATTATATGCAATGTTGAATCTAATATTGCTATCAGTGATGTGATCACTATTTCTGACAGAAAACTTAGATCAGAAGTATACTTAGGAGAATTACATGATATTAATAATGTAGAACTTGTAGTGAGAGATGGTAATGGATCAGAAGTAGAATTTACGTCAAAAGTACTATTACAGAATGAGCCAAATCCATTTACTAATGAAACCACCATTTCATATTTCTTAAATAATATGGAGACATCAGCTACTATCAAAGTAATTGATGTAATGGGGAAGGTAGTTTATTCTCAATCAGTTAATTCTAATAAAGGCTGGAATACTCATTCAATATCACAATCTGATTTAGCAGCAAGTGGAGTATACTACTACCAATTAGATGCAGGAAATTTCAGTGAAATAAAAAGTATGATACTAGTTAAGTAGTATTGAAAATATGAAATAAGTAGAGGTGGATCTAGTTAATTCTGGGTCCACCTTTTCTTTGGATCACTTTTAAAATTGACGAATAGCAAAATATGATATTTGCACACAACTAATTTTTAACTCTAAGACTACTGAAGCAATAGCGAGTATTATTGGTAATGAAAATAATTTATAAGCTATCAGTGAAATTTATATTCACGATTTAAATTGTTAATTATTATACCTTAGCATTATCAATTAACTAGTTCAAATGAGATACTTTATTAAGTTACAATATGATGGCTCAAATCATCACGGATGGCAATCTCAACCTACAGAAATTCCTACTATCCAAGGTGATATTGAAAAGGCATTTAGTAAGATTCTCAGAGAAAAAATAGAAGTAGTAGGTTGCGGTCGTACAGATACAGGAGTGCATGCAAGAGATTACTATATGCACATGGATCTAGATCATTTGGATTGGAAGCTTTTTGGTAGAGTCAATAGATTAGTGTCAGATAATATTGCTCTTTTAAATTTCAAAGCTGTCACAGATGATGCACATGCTCGATTCGATGCTATTAGTCGATCCTACGAATATCATATCCACTTTCAGAAGAATCCTTTTATTAATGGTAGGTCTTTTTTATTTCCCCACAAGAGCTATGATAGAAAGAAGATGAAAGAAGCTGTAGCAATGCTTACTGAATATACGCACTTTGATACTTTCTGTAAGTCCAATACTGATGTAATAGAAAAGATCTGTGAGATCACTAGAAGTGAATGGGTGTTCAATGAAGATGGTGCAGTCTATTACGTATCAGCGAATAGATTCCTCAGAGGCATGATTAGGTTGATCGTAGGTATGAGTCTGCAAGTAGCAAGAGGGCAAATGGAATTGGAATATGTCAAACAACAATTATCAAATCAAGAAAGATTAGAGAAAGCTTTGAGTGCACCTGCACATGGATTGTATTTGTGTGATATTAAGTATCCGTTTATAGATTAAGGGGAATAAATTAGTCTTTTTTTCGCACTGTTTCATTTCGAATAATTCTAAAATATAAAGCCACATTATCAAATGTAAATAGTAAAAGAGCCTAATAGATTTCTAATTAGACAATAAAAGCGAATCCCAACTTAGCCAGAATTCGCTTTCATTAATGAAGTCTTCAGGAATGTGGTTAATTAAATCGAGTATGGGAATATGTTTTTTCTTAATTGTGAATCTGGCTGACTTTCAATTTAGTTTTTATTCAAAAAAATAATTTACGTTATCTCTGGATACAGAGGATAGTTTTCCATTTTATTATTGATTTTAGATTTGATATCTGCTATGTAGCTATCATTGTCTAAGTGAGTAAGTACACTATCGATCCATTCAACTATTTCAACACAATCATTTTCGTTCATTCCTCTACTAGTTATGGCAGAAGTACCGATTCTGATTCCTGAGGTTACGAATGGACTTCTACTATCGTACGGGACCATATTTTTGTTGATTGTTATATCCGCTTTGATTAATGCGTTTTCGGCATCACGACCAGTTACGTCACCTTTAGATCTAAGGTCTATCAACATGAGGTGATTATCTGTTCCACCTGATATTACTTTATATGACTTATCTACAAAAGTCTGAGCCATTACTTGAGCGTTCTTCATTACTTGCTCTCCGTATACTCTAAAATCATCAGAAAGTGCTTCTCCAAACGCAACTGCTTTGGCTGCAATGATATGCTCGAGCGGTCCACCTTGCATACCAGGAAATACACCACTATTTAGGATAGAAGACATCTTTATTGGTGTACCTTTTTTAGTATTACGACCCCAAGGATTGACAAAGTCTTTTCCCATCATAATGATGCCACCTCGAGGCCCTCTAAGTGTCTTGTGAGTAGTAGAACTAACAATATGGCAATGTGACATTGGATCATTTAATAGACCTTTCGCAATCATTCCTGCTGGGTGTGCAATATCAGCTAATAATAGCGCACCTACCTCATCAGCTATAGCACGGAATCTTGCATAGTCCCAATCTCTAGAGTAAGCAGAAGCTCCACAAATGATTAATTTTGGTTTATGCTCTCTAGCTTGTGCTGCTACCTTGTCCATATCTATCAATCCAGAATCTTCTTCTACACCATAGAATGCTGGGCGGTATACTTTTCCAGAGAAGTTAACAGGAGATCCGTGAGATAAGTGACCGCCATGAGATAAATTAAATCCTAAGATTGTATCTCCAGGTTGTAATACTGCTAAAAAGATCGCAGCATTAGCTTGAGCACCCGAGTGTGGTTGTACATTGGCATACTCTGCGCCAAACAATTCGCATAATCTATCAATAGCTATCGATTCTATTTTATCTACCACTTCACATCCTCCATAGTATCTTTTTCCCGGGTAGCCTTCCGCGTATTTATTAGTAAGGCAAGAACCTACTGCAGCCATTACTTGATAACTGGTAAAATTTTCGGAAGCGATGAGCTCTACTCCTTCTCTTTGTCTTTGTAATTCTTTGTTGATCAGATTGTTAATAATTGGATCTTTGATCATGGCATATTATTATGGATTATAGATATTGGTGATGCCCATTTCATAGGCTCTGCAATGATATGACTTTACTATTTATATAGGTAATGTAATCTGTGTAAAGTAATAAGAAATAAATGAGAATTATAGGGGTAGGATTAATACAATTCAAAAGTAAGACCAAGGAGGTCTCACTATAAGATTGAAAAATCTATGTTTACTTCACTTTATGTTATAAGTGGTTTCGGACTGCAAATATAGTGTTTTACAATAGGTTTACTGCCCATATCATAATCCGAAATCTCTTCTAAAGGATATATATGACCACTTTTCATAAGAATAAGGATCTTTTCTTTATCCTTATTATAGGTCTGATTCGATTCACTTCCAGTTAAGACTAAGTAATCTAAATCAGATATGCTAAATCTATTATTATTCAATAATTGAGATCTCGTATTTTGAATGATTTCTTCAGTTATCGCCTCATTTTGTAAAGCAACCTTAAATAAGACTCTGTTTAGAATTGAATCGGATAAGTACTGAAGAACCTTGTCTGAGTTATTCCCCTGTATTTTAAGGGTATAGACGATATCTGTGTCATCGACTTTGCAAAAGCTTTCGATTAGCTCAGGTGTAATTCTATTATCCTTCTTTTCGCTCAATTCAAATAGTTTCATTAATGGAATTGATATATACTCAGTTCCCCCCTTAAAGTACTCATTTTTTAGTTTCTTCATAAATGCAATAAGCATCTGTTCAGCTGCTATGCCTGTCTTATGTAGATAGACTTGCCAATACATAAATCGACGAGCAACTAGAAATTTTTCTATTGAGTATATTCCTTTTTCTTCTATGACTAGTCGATTATCCCTTACATTCAGCATAGTAATAATACGGTCATAACTCACTACACCTTCTGCTACTCCAGTGAAAAAACTATCTCTATTGAGATAGTCCAATCTGTCCATATCAATCTGACCACTAATCAGTTCATGTAGAAATGACTTGTGATAATTCCCTTTGAAAATCTCTATTCCTAAATTGAGTTTTCCATTAAACTCAACATTTAGTACTTCCATGATAGCTAGGGACATTTCTTCATGATGAAAAGGAAGAATGTTGTTTTCCAGTGCATGCGAAAAAGGACCATGACCTATATCATGAAGAAGTATAGCTAAACACACTCCTTCGAACTCTTCATCTGTTATGTCTATATTCTTCGATCTAAGAGTGTTTACGGCTTCGCATGTAAGGTGTAGAGCTCCTAGTGCATGGTGGAATCTCGTATGCATAGCGCCAGGATACACTAAGTGAGATAGGCCTTGTTGAGATATACGACGTAGTCGTTGGAAATACGGGTGCTCAATAATATCATACAAGAAATCAAACGGAAAAGTAATAAATCCGTAGATAGGGTCATTAAATAGTTTCTTTTTACTCAATAGTTGTAATATTAAAAATCATGAGTCCGTTACATTAACTTAGACGCTTGAAAGCAAAACAAGTCACGCATTTCGGATAATTAATTAAAGATACAAAATCAAAGAGTTAACTACATGGATAATAAGATCAAGATACTTTGGGCAGATGATGAGATAGATTTATTGAAGCCGCAACTTTTTTTTCTGGAGAAGAAGGGATATGAAGTAGTAACCGTTACTAATGGCCACGATGCTTTAGATGTTATAGCCGAAGATGGAAGTATCGATGTGGTATTCTTAGATGAGAGTATGCCTGGACTAACTGGGCTTGAAACATTGTCTCGTATCAAAGAGACCAAAGGCAGTATACCTATAGTTATGATTACTAAGAATGAAGCAGAAAATCTAATGGAGGATGCAATCGGTTCTCAGATAGATGATTATTTGATTAAGCCAGTGAATCCTAATCAAATACTGTTGACACTCAAGAAACTAATCGATAACAAGAGGTTAATTAGTGAAAAAACAGCAACCGATTATCAACAGGAGTTTAGAAATATATCGATGGATATCTCTGGTGGCCTTGATCATGCAGAATGGTCGGCTATATATAAGCGTATTATCAATTGGGAGCTAAAGCTTGATGAAAGCAATAATCCACAGCTTAAGGAGATCCTGGATATGCAGAAGAGTGAAGCGAATAAAGAATTTTCTAGGTATGTGACTAAAAACTATGAAGATTGGATAAATAAAGAAGGTGGACCGATACTCTCGCATATGATGATGAGAGAGAAGATATTTACTAAAATGGATCGATCTAAGCCAGTTTTCTTTCTTTTATTAGATAATTTAAGATTTGATCAATGGAAAGTATTAGAGCCGCTTATCACAGAACTGTTTAGAGTAGATAGCGAAGATTATTTCTACAGTATTTTGCCTACAGCGACGCAATATAGCCGTAATGCAATTTTCGCTGGTATGACTCCAGCAGATATACAAAAGAGGTATAAGGACAAATGGTTCAATGATAATGAGAAGGGTGGAAAAAACATGCATGAGAAGTTCTTTTTTCAAGAGCAAATAGGTCGCGTCATCAGAGATGATATCAAAACAGATTATGTCAAGATCACCAATGTGAGTAAAGCCAAACATTTACAGGATAATATCTTGAATTATATGCAAAATGATATGTCTGTGATAGTGTACAACTTTATAGATATGCTCTCACATAGTCGTACTGAAATGGATGTAATCAAAGAACTAGCAGGAGACGAGAAGGCCTATAGATCACTGACCAAATCTTGGTTCTTGAATTCTCCACTATATGGTGCTTTAGAGAAGTTGGCAGAGAAAGATATTCAATTATTCATTTCTACGGATCACGGTACTATAAGAGTAAAGCAGCCAAGTAAGGTATTAGCGGATAGAGACACTAGTAACAATCTCAGGTACAAGGTAGGTAAGAATCTCCAATTTGATCATAAAGATGTATTAGCATTTCGAGATCCTCATAAGGCTGGATTACCGACGCCTAATATTAGCTCCACGTTCATATTTGCCAAAGAAGATAAGTTCTTTTTGTACCCTAATAACTATAATCATTTCAAACAGTATTATAATGATACATTCCAGCATGGAGGTATTAGTTTAGAAGAAGTAATATGCCCAGTGATATCATTATCAAGCAAATAAGTAATGGCAAGATGTTTATTTGGTTTTATCGATCTAATTAAATCTTGACTTAGGCGATGTTAAGACAGCTGTTACAAACTTGACGGCTGTTTTCTTTTGTATTTATTTTGAGCTCTACTAGAAATACTGAGTTAGATTTTTCCACTAAGGTCGAAATGAACTGAGAAATTTAGCCTTTGATCCTTCCTCTAGCATTCAGGAATGTAAAATGAGTGTTTTTTGAGATTGGAAGGATAGAGCCAAAGATTTTTAAATCGTTTGGCAGAGATAAATAAAAGAGAAATCTAACTGAAAAGTATGGAATTACTTGTGAATCAAACTCTTAAAGATCTGTGGATGTTTGGTAACAAAATCGTTGTACCTTACCTTGCTTTTGAGGAAGTATATACTCCGACCATGTTTGGTTCGTCCCTTCATCTTTATGCTGACAAGAGTCTTGAATATAAGATTGTATTCTTCTATCTTTTCTATATCTTGATAATTATACTGATATGTTTGAAAATAGTTGCTAGCTGAAAAAGCTTCTTCTGCGAATTCTATTCTGAGCAACTTCATGATTGTGAAGTAGATAAAAGCTAAGAAAACGAGGAATAATCCGAGTACACTTAACTTGAAAGTCCAATCACCAAACAATAGATTTTCTTTTCCAGATGAGAAAAAGATTGCCAATGTCAGTAATCCGAAAAATGCAATCCATAGGGTAGGCAAGAAAATCTTGAGTGCCAATGTCAGGTTAGAACTTACTCTTATACTCATGAATTTTCCTTTAATTGGTTAGCTTTTTCTACTCGACGACTGATGTGTATACTTATCTCATATAAGATGAATAAAGGTATACCTATGAGGAACTGAGAAGTAACATCTGGTGGAGTGATTATGGATGCCAATATTAATATAATTATCAGTGCATGCTTACGGTACGTCCTCATGAAATCAGGAGTAAGTATGCCTACTTTGGATAAGAAGTAAACTACTATTGGTAGTTCAAATACTATACCTGTTGGAATGGTGAACATAGTAAGATAGCTCACATATGACGCGAGAGTAGGATCTATTATGATCTCATCACTTAGATTATATCCCACTAAGAAATTAATAGCAAAAGGTGATATCACGAAATAACCAAATAGCGCTCCTGCAATAAACAAAGAAGAACAATAGGCGACTATTCCTCTTGCCGCTTTCTGCTCTCCAGGATATAATCCTGGCTTGAGAAACTGCCAAAATTCCCAAAATATATAAGGAAATGAGACTATGAAGCCTAAGCTCATACAAACTTTGAGACTGGTAAAAAATTGCTCTCCTAGTTCTTTTACTTGTAGTCCAAATACTGGTGGTCTAAAGCAAGTAGCTTCTGATAGACTACAGAAAAATTCGTAAGTAGGGAATGAATTTTGCTTAGGCCAGAAAATAATATTGTCAAATACCCAAGATTCTAATATGTAGAATATAATGGCGAAAATAACGATGGCAAGTATAGATCTTATCAAATGCCACCTGAGTTCTTCTAAGTGCTGAAGGAAGCCCATCTCTCCTTCTTCTGTTTTTGCAGGCGAGTTGTTTTTCTTTTTGGAAAGTCCGAGCATATATATTCTAGATCATTATCGTTTTATCGAAGGTCAAATATATACTACAATGTTTTGGTATGATGTCTGTTCATTGTAATATGTTAAGAGACATAATACTTAGATTTTTTCAGCTAATTGTGACAGAAAGAATAAATAGAATATAATCAACATAGCTCCTTCCCACTTACTAATCTTACGAGTAAGGCAGATCATACCAAATAATATGGTCGCGGCTAGCATAAAAGGGGTATCAAAAGTCAATGTCTCTTTAGGTATTTTTATATCTCCGAAGAACCTTGGAATACTCATCACCGCAAAAGTGTTGAACATGTTACTTCCCAATACATTTCCAATCGCCATACCATGATTACCCGCCTTGGCGGCTTTGATACTTACTACTACTTCCGGTAGTGATGTCCCCAGTGCTACAGCTCCTAATGCTATGATATGTGGATCTATCGCCATTACAGTTGCTATCTCCGTCATAGCTTTGATCGTATAGGTAGCTCCAAAATATACTAGAGTAGCTCCCAACAGGAACATGACATAAGTTTTAGCATCAGGTTTATTACATTGATCTTTATCATTGACTTTCTTTCTAGTGAAAGAATTCAGCAGAAATACGATTAAAGCAATGATAAATATAGTTGCTTCTATCAATGTGAACTGAAGATCATAAAGAGCAAAATATAAAAGAAATGCAGATCCAAATAGTAATGGCATATCGATATCCATCACATCGAAATCGATTTTCATTTTACCACCTAAAAATGCTGCCAAACCTAGTACCAACAATATATTAGTAATATTGGACCCAATAACATTACCTATAACTATCTCTGATGTGCCTGTTGTTACAGCTGCTATTGAAGTAGCTAATTCAGGTAACGAGGTACCAAAAGCTACTATAGTAACTCCAATTACAAAAGACGGAATACCAATATAAGTACCAATCTTTTCTGCAGAGCTTATAAACCAATCTGACGCGATTACAAGAGCAGCCAGGCTTACCACAAATAGTATTAAAGCTAAAGTTAATCCCAATTCGTCTTTATTTTAAATTTTATAAATTGTAAAGTTAACTATTTATACTCTATAAGTATATTGTGACTATTACACTATATGGATATTAGATTTATAGATATGCTTTCTCCGACAATGTGTTTGTAAAAATCAAATACTTCCCAATTCGATTTCTCGGTATTTTTATTCTTGAATAAAAAAAGCAGCTCCTGTATGACAAGAGCTGCTTTGGTATATCTGTAAGTGAGCTAGATTATAACCTCACTACTTTCTCTGTTTGTATCGATCCATTCATATTGATAGTCAGGAAGTATATTCCTTGAGGATAGTGAGCCATCTCTACAGTGAAATTGCCTTCAGAGTTAGATTGCTGATTCATTACTTGACCATTTACACTTCGGAGTATGATAGAAGATTGCGCTTCGGTATTTACTGTCACGAAGTCATATGTAGAAGTAGGTATAATAAGTATACTAGATCTATCCATCTCTACAGATACCATATCTGAGTATTCGAAGCGACCATCAATATCTATTTGCTTTAATCTATAGTAGTTGATACCAGTTAATGGTGATTCATCCATGAAAATATAATCATTTAATCCCAAACTATTTCCATTTCCTTTCACAGCACCAATCGTTTCATATCTAACTGCATCAGTAGATCTTTCGATTTCAAATCTATCGTTATTGATTTCAGAAGCCGTTTGCCAAGCTAATTTTACTCGATTAGTACGGTTCGTTGCATTGAATTTTGTAAAATCTACTGGAAGCACTATTTCCTCCACAGTAATAGCTGATATATCATAACCATCTCCGCCACCATTTACATTAAATCTAAATCCAACAGTCAGAATATTGGCACCTGTTACATCAATAGTGGCAGTAGATAGATCGACAGGATCACCTGAAGTATCTGATCCATCTAAAATAATCTCAACGATAGTTTCTATTCCATCAATAAAATAAAAGTATTCAAAAAATTCACTTACAGCGTTTTGAACATTGCCTCCAAATGTAGCTCCTGTAGCGGTAATAGTAATGAAGTTTACATTAGATATGTCTATTTCCATAGATTCGAGAGAAGCTGTTCCTCCCCAATCTTGAATATGGATTTGGCCACCGTCAACTTTAAATTCATTAAAACTACCATCGGTGGATGGTGTATCTGTATATGAAGCTGTCCAGTCATCAGGTGATATACCACCTATTTCAGAGGCAGGGCCTTCGGCAGGTGGATTTGCTGTATTGTGGTCAGGAAATCCATCTCCATCTGTTGAGAAGTCGGCGTTATATAATACTTGGCTACTAATCGAAGAGGAGATTAAAAATATTAAGACAAATAATGGCATTAACTTTTTCATTTTTCCAGTTATTTTTATTGTAATTTTTTTGTAACTGAAGCAAAGTTAAAATACTTTCTATTTTTAAGACAAATCATATATGATATTAACGTATATATTTAGTTGTTATATAATAGAGAGATATTATTCTTATATGTCAGAAGGGTTTAGTATTTATCGTCAGAGACTACTATTTTTACATTCTAATTTAAAAAGTGAGATGACTATGTTTGGAGATATGATGAAAAATATGCAATCGCAGCAAGAAGAGATGCAATCTACGCTGAAAAAAATAAAGGTAGCGGTATCTAAAAATGGTATTGCCATAGAAGCTAATGCAGCTAGAGAGATACTCAATATTTCTATTGATAAAGATCTGATGGAAGACAAAGAGCAGTTGGAAGATATGCTCATATTCGCAATCAATGATATCACTCAGGTTATCCAGCAGCAAGAGGCTGTTGCCTCTCAAGATATGATGAGTAAAGTACTTCCTGGTGGATTAGCAGGTTTGGGAGACATGTTTTCAAAATAGTTTAACATAGATTTGTAGCATGAGCTTAATGCAAATGATAAGACAGAAGTCCTACTTCGTAAAATTAGTGTTGATTATATCTAGTATAATCTTTCTTGGCTTAAGATATGCTAGTGCACAGGTGGTACATTACAGTTTTGATATGTGTGATGGTACTGACGAAGTATTACTTCAATCTGATGCTGATTTACAGGGTGTTACTTGTGGCTGTGGATTAGTAGGCCAAAGTGCCTCTCTAGATGGAGTGAATGATAGGATTGTATTTCCAGCTGGACTGCGAGACGTTTTTGAGCAAAATTTTAGCCTCGAATTCTATTTTCAAATAGAACCTGTAAATGGCACTATTGATATATTATCATTTTCTACGGATTGTTCTTTGGATAGCAATTTTACGATAAGATATATAAGTAATACCAATGATATACTAGTCAACCTTACTGAGAATATCAATGCACGTATAGAGACGAGAGCTGAGCTCAATGTTGATATCTGCTGGCATCATATTTTATGGGTTAAATCTGGATTGGAGTATTCCTTTTATCTTGACAATCAATTTATTAGTACGACAGTTGCACCAAAGGGATTGTCTATAGGAAAGAATGCATTATTCGGTATATCTAATAGTCCATGCCTTGCGGTAAATGAAGAGAGATTTACTGGAGTGATCGATGAATTTAAAATATACGATAGACCTATTTCTCTATTAGAGGCCAATAATAGATACCTATTCCCTGGAGAGATAATTAATAGAGATACTACCATATTTGTAGGTAATAGTGTAAATCTATCAGCAGGTAACAATTGCGCAAACTCTTTAGTTTGGTCACCTGTAAATGGGCTATCAGTTACCAATGATTTTAATACTATAGCAACTCCTACAGAATCCACTAGCTATGCGCTGAGTACCGTTGCTATAGACGGATGTACACAGACAGATACAGTAAGAATAAATGTAATAAGTGATGACGATATCAGTTGCGAAAATCTGCTACTTCCATCAGCATTTACTCCAAATGGAGATGGACTAAACGAGACGTACCGTATCTCCAATATGTTTATTATTGAGTCATTAGAATCTTTCGAAATTTTCGATAGATGGGGGAGTAGAGTATTCGTCGCCAATGGTGTAAGCGATGGCTGGGATGGTTTCTTTAACGGATCGCCGGTCAATTCTGGACATTATGTGTACAAAGTAAAATATACCTGTCAGACGGGAGAGTTTACCAAAGTTGGCGGGTTTACTGTTCTACGGTAATCATGTAATAATCAGTGTATTTTCCAATTCAATTCGGAAATAGATTACTTTATCTCTCACTGGTACAATTCAAGCCAAGACTTCAAGATGAAAAGGATGTGGTTGCAGATACCAATGGGTCAATGCCTCAGGATACTACAAAGTATTAAGGTTGTATGATCTGTGTTTATACTTCAGTAATATTCTTTATATCGACGATAGGATTTATCAATAATTATCACTGAACTATAGTTTTTTGAAAACTATCGAATTACTGTGATATCTCCACTGTATTGTAGTACTCTACCATCTAAGAAGTTGACCTCTGCAGTATAAACATATACCCCAGGATTGACATATTGACCATTGTGTTTTCCGTCCCACCCATCTTGCTGTCCTATTTCAGGGATATATTCGTTTTCTATAGAAAATACACTATTGCCCCATCTGTCGTATATAGAAAGATATGATACAGAAACAGCACCTGAGCCTATTACAAGGTTGAAATAGTCATTGGTGCCATCACCATTTGGCGTGAATATATTGGCAATGTATACATTTCTACTTATGTTCACTGTGATGAGAATATCATCCATTGCAGAACATCCATTTTCGTCGACGACTGTTACTGTATATAGTTGATCGAATTGCGTATTGGAAATTACATCTTCACAGTCTGCGTCTTTGCATTCTAGGCTATCCATAGGTGACCATGATACATCTGTTACAGGCAATGTAGAGTTTATGATCGGTGAGATAATATCACTCGCACTTCCAAGATCTATTTCTTGATTTGGTCCGGCATCTACCATAATTTCATCGGGCTGATCGATAGTGATAGTGGTCTCCCAACTGCAAAAACCAGTGCTGTCAAAAACGGTGATCAGATGCTCATCAGCATATACTGCTACACAACTATCTATTGGAAATCTAAATCCATCAGGGGTTATCGTAAATGTATAGTCATTACCGACTCCTCCAGTAACAGATTCTATACTTATACAGGTGCGCTCACCGAAACAATTGGGCTCTGAAATATCCCCTAATACAACCATAACTGGTTCAGGTGCTACCAATGTATATGATGTTTCTGCTGTACAATTGTTATCGTCGGTTACAATTATATTGTATGTACCAGCACTAAGGCCTTTAGCTAGTTTATTAGTAGATACATTATCCGTCCACATATATGTGTATGGCTCAGTTCCGCCAGTAGTTTCTACAGCCAATTCTCCATTGTTTTCATTACAACTCACTTCTTGTAGAAGTAAAGAATCTATTTTAGTGCTCAGAATCTTAGGATTTAATAACTCTATAGATCGTGTGACGTTACAGCCATTGGCGTCCGTGATCATTAAATGGTATAGTCCAGCACAGAGGTCTACTCGTATCGAATTATTACTATTGTCGTCTAACCATGTATAGTTATAAGAGGCAGGATTACCACCTGTAGTTACGATTTCGATTGTACCATCGCAATCTCCAAAACAACTTGGAGAATTAAATACACTGTTAACTATATCAATCGCAATAGAGTCTATATTCGGAATAGTAAAAAATACAGTATCCGAAGCACAGAAAAAGTCGGTTGCAATAACCCAATTTTCTCCTGCTGGAAAATTTGATTGGCTACTAGTTATTCCACTCACTCCATTCGCAGGATTGTTAGACCAAAAATAGGTGTACGTACCGCTCATTTCAGGACCACCATTTGCAGTTGCCGTGATAGATCCATTATTTGATCCGAAGCAATCGACACCCACGATATCTGTAAAATCTATTCCTATTGGGTTTTGTACTGAAAGCGTGAGGAAAGTATCTAGTTCACATTGGTTATTGTCTGTGATTGTGACATCATATGTACCTTCTGTTACTCCACTGAGTACTTGTGACATACTTCCATCTTCCCAAAGATACTCAAAAGGTGAAGTTCCTTCAATATGGACGATACCTATAACACCATTAGGTACACCAGGACATGTAGGTTCTGTAAAATTACCTTCTATAGTAATAGGTGATGCAACTGCAAGTATGACGGTATCTAATGCTGTGCAGCTACCAGTAGCATCTGTGGCAGTCACATAGTATACTCCAGATCCTAGATTAGACACAGTCTGCATATCTGATACAAATGTACCATCTAAAAGCTCCCAGTTATATGTAAATGTATCTCCACTAGTTATGACTACTTCTATAACACCGTTTTCGTCTTGTGGACAGTTGATGGCTTGTATTATATTAGAATTGATCTCTATATCTTCACCATTAGGTAAGTCGAATGAAGCGATATCTGTACAACCATGGTTATCAGTCAATGTGACTTGATACATACCGCCTATGAGTCCATTACGATCTTCCGCTGTTGAAGGTCCATCAGACCACATAAATTCATATGGGCTTGTACCTCCTGTAGGCGTAAGTAGTATTATACCATCGTTACCTATACATCCAGGATTAATTACATTATCAGTAAGAAGCACTAATTCTGTTGGTTCTTCTAAACAGAATGCATCAGATATCTCACATCCGTTGAATGATTCTATAACTGTTACAGTATAGCATCCAGGATTGAGGTCAGGGAATGTTTGTTTTGTTGGAGTTCCAGCTCCTGCAATTAACATATTAGAATCATCTCTTACGGTGAATCCGAAGTTAGTACTTCCTATGCCCTTAATGGTAACTGATCCATCGTTAGCTCCAAAGCATGATATGTTTGTAACGTCAAGCTCTATAGACAGATCTCCTCCTATGAAAGGTATGTCGATGAAGCTATCGACTTGACATAGTGGTATAGCCGCATCAATTACAGAGAAGTTGAAAATTCCAGTCTCTACATTATTGAGGAAAATTGTGTCTATTGGTCCGATATTTCCCGCATCTGTTTCGTATTTGTATTCTGGATTAGTTGGCATAGTTGGAAAAGGAGTTCCTCCTTCTGCCCATATTTTTACTACAGCGTCATTATTACCTTCGCAAGAGGCACTATCTAATAATTCTGCATGTAAGATTAATGGTTCAATGTATAATGTGGCAGATTCAGTTGCAGAACAGCCACTTAGATCAGTCACAGTTACAGTATATGTGCCACTGCCGAGATTATCTATATCTTGTGTAAATTGAAAGGTAGACCATTCGTAATTTGCTACTAATTCGTCTCCGAAGCTATTGGTAACCTTAGTTTCGATAAATCCCTTATCTCTATTGAAGCAATAAGGATCAGTGGCTTCAAGCGTTACCTGTATTGTTCCGATATCAGAAATAAAAATGTTTTGGTTAATTACTTCTCCTGAATTGTTGTCGGTCGCCGTGATGGTGTAGTTGTTTGTAGAGAGTCCTTCTAATCTCAGCCATTCGCTTTCTCCTAGTGTACCCATGAATCCTCCAGGAATAACGGTATAATTATAACTACCAGATCCACCTGCTACATAGAATGATAGAGTACCGTCATCGTTTGCTGTGGATGCATTGCATCTAAATGCATTGATGATCATATCTGAACAGGAAATACCAACACTTCCTTCATTGACTATGATTTCTTGATTTTCGCAACTCACACCAGTGTCAGAGATCTGATAAATCTCTAGTGGCAAAGGATCTGACGTGAAAATAACTGGACTCATCAGTCCACACGTGCCTACAATCTGAAAACATAAGGAGAAAAGTATATCTCCATTTGGAATTGTAATACCGTCTGCTTCTGTAGAATTAGGATCGGTCCAAAAGACTCTTACTGTGCCATCATCATCAAAGCAATTAAAAAATAGTTCAGTCTGGTCCAAGGGAGAGTTAGTTACATCCACAGGACAAATTATAGAAAGTAAATTGCTGTTATAATTAATAGAGAATTGCATGCCTTCTACTCTAATAAAATTATCAGCAGTCACATCCACACATACAATATCGCCGAACTCGCCAGTTACAGACCCAATATTAAGTTCAATAGGATTAAATCCATCAATAGTTGGCTTAGCTGATATGTCTAGCGTTACACCCAATATCAGACAAATAGCCATTAAAGTTGATTGAATATTTATTTTCAAAAGCTGGTTATTCATAAATTTATTCTAAGCTTCAATATAGCTTTTTTACATTCGTGTAATAACACCTTATTTTACGGTGTGTTAGAGTAAAAATTGTTTGTAATTTACCTCATCGGTCAAAGGTTGCAAAGGTATAATATATATGTGATTCTTCTTATGTGTTTATTATAATACTATTCCACTATAACAAACCTTAATTGTAACGTTCATATTATTAGTGCGAGTATATCAAAACTGACTAGTTTATTGTTATTAAAAAAATGATTATACTTACTAGCTCTATATAGAGTATAGATAGAGCTGAGGTTTATTCTGTTACATTAGTAATTTAGAATAACCTATTGGCCGTTGAATAAAAGACGAAAGTCAAGCATACAACTAACAATAAAGCTAATGGAAATTGATTTATTAACTTAATGATTGTTGCAGCATTTAGACTACTTAAATGGCTAATTATTTTGGTGTTTCGTTCTTACTAGATGGAATAAACTAAAAGAATTAATGATATTTATTACTAATAAACGGTATTACATTACTTTTCCTCTTACCAAGACTTTTTCTATGTGATTGGTGCCAAACATATATGGTATATAAGTTAAGTTTGGAATGTTCTTAGTGATAATTAGGTTGGCTAGTTTCCCCTTAGTAATGCTTCCTACTTCATCTTCTAGTTGCATTGCGTAAGCACCGTTGATAGTCACTGCGTTAAATGCTTCTTCTGGTGTTAACTTCATCTTAGTGCAAGCCAGTGAAAGTAAGAATGGTATATTTCCAGAAGGCGACGATCCAGGATTGAAATCTGTAGCTAGGGTGATGCCTAGGCCAGCTTCAATCATTTTTCTTGCTGGCGCGTAATTTATATTAATAAAATAAGAGCAAGAGGGTAGCAGCGTAGGGATTGTATTACTTTGTAGTAGTGCTTTTATCTCAGTATCTCCCAAGATCTCTAGATGGTCTACAGAAATAGCATTATTAGCGATACCTACTTGAACTGCTCCAGAGTTAGACAGTTGATTGGCATGAATTTTTGGTGGTATACCGTATTTTGCGGCAGCCTTAAGTATTCGATCCGTCTCATCTACTGTGAAGAATCCTTTTTCACAAAATACATCGCAGTAATCAGCTAATTTTTCTTTTGCTATTTTGGGTAGCATCTTATTGATTATGAGATTGATATAGTCCTCTCTTCTATTTTTGTATTCTATTGGAATAGCATGCGCTCCCAAGAAGGTAGATTTGATAGATATAGGGCTGTAGGCGGATAATCGTCGTATTACTCTTAGCATTTTGACTTCACTCTCTAAGGACAAGCCATACCCAGATTTGATTTCTATCGCGCCAGTTCCAAATTGTGTTACTTCTTCTAGTCGACCTTTTGCCATCTCATATAGATCGTCTTCTGAGCAGTCTTTGAGTTTGCGCGCAGAGTTGAGTATACCTCCGCCTGCAGCGGCAATGTTTTCATAAGACATCCCTTTGATTTTCATTTCAAATTCTTTCTCTCTAGTAGTAGCAAACACGATATGAGTATGGCTATCGCACCATGCAGGTAATACTAGACTATCAGTAGCATCTATAACCTGATCCATATTATCTGGACAGTCTACCATCCTTCCATAATCAGATATTCTTTCGTCTTCTATTAAGATATATCCATTTGCGAGCATCTCTACAATAGAAAGAGCCTCAGCTTTTTTATAAGTTTGAGGCCCTTCGATTATTCCTATAATATTCTTTATGTTCTTGATTAGTGTGCGCATCAGATATAATATTGTATTAGTCTTTTACAAAGATAATTATACTAATTCACTATTCCCTTGATATCAAATTCTTCTGCCAATATCTCTCTAAAACTTTCAGCTTCTTCCAATGTAGCAAACTGTCCGAGCTTTACTCTGAAAAGTACTTTGTCACCTTTATAATCATTGATCACAACTACACCTTCAAGAAATGACTCTCTCAAATGTGCAGCCATTTTAGTAGCTCTAGCGTAAGTTTCGTAAACACCAGTCTGAACTCTAAATACTGATTTATTACTGTCTTTGAAATTGATGTATTCTGCGGACGCCATCGAAGAGTTGTCATACTCAGCTTCGTAAGTAAACTGCTTTTCTGTTGGGGAAGCATTGAATCCATTGACGATTATTCGTTTGTTACTTACAGAATTTTGTCTATCTAATAATTGGACGAGATCAGCGGAAGTTAGCGTTTCTTCTATCCTGTCTACGACTTGACCTTTACTATTAAGTATGAGAACAGTAGGAAGATATCGAATTTCATATTGCTTTTTCATTTCAAAACCTTCCTCTTCATCGATATTCATCTTTACAGCGATAAAATTATTGTTAAGTAATTCTACTACGGTTTTGTCTTTGAATGTAGTCTCATCCATCCAATTACATGGCGTACACCATCTAGCATAGAAGTTTACGAAGACTAATTTTCCTTCGGTGCTAGCACTATGCTTCGCATCTTCTATGTTTGAATTGAGAAAATTAATATCGCCATCACCAACACTTGCAATAGCAACTGTGAGAGAGGTGAAAAGTAACAACAATAACACTACGGCTCTTTTTAAGGTCTCTAGATTAGAATTCATGATCTTTACAATTTATGGCTTGGTGATAGTATCTTTTGTCTTCATTCCAACGTAAATTCAATGTTGTAAAAACAACTAAGGAATATCATTTCAAGATTGGTAAGTAACAATCGGAGACATTTCCGAATTCACAAAAAATAAAAACAAAACTTAGGTAGACGCGAATTAAAAATTTTGACAATTTTCATCACATGAATTAACATAGATGTTAATTGCAAATTATATACCAAGAGAGTCATATAAATGGACAGTAAGGATTCCTTTTAAGCACCAATATTATTTTATTTTATACGTAAATTATTATAATAAAGTATTTTACGTCTTAAATATTTATTTAATGTGTATTCTGATTTTTTTTAAAATTTAATAAGAATAAATGAAAAAAATGTTTTTTGATTCTGTATTGAGAAGTTGCAAGACAGATTTGGTAGAAATAAATTTTAATAGTATTTGGCAACTCACGACCAAATATTAACTTCACCGTTTGTATTTATTGGTGTATTTATACTAACGCACTGAGTGAATACCGCTAGTAAGAAAATCAAAAGCAAAAAAATCATGAAGTTACGAAGGGCAGCGATAACAGGGATAGCAGGATATACACCAGATACGGTACTTACAAATGCAGATTTGGAGAAAATGGTTGATACAAACGATGAATGGATTGTATCGCGTACGGGTATCAAACAACGACATATACTTAAAGAGCCCGGAAAGGCTACTAGTGACATGGGAGCTGAGGCGGTAAAAATACTTCTAGAGAAGACGAATACTGACCCTGCAGATGTGGAACTTTTGATATGTGCTACTGTGACTGGGGATATGATATTTCCTGATACAGCCAATACCATTTGTGATAAGGTAGGTATCAAAAATGCGTATGGATTTGATGTGAATGCCGCTTGTTCTGGATTTCTATTTTCGTTGACTACAGCTAGTAAATTTATAGAGACAGGAGTGCATAAAAAAATAATAGTAGTAGGTGCAGATATGATGTCAAGTATAGTGGACTATAAAGATAGGACCACTTGTATAATTTTTGGTGATGGGGCAGGGGCAGTCATGCTTGAGCCGAGCGAAAATGATTGTGGTATACAAGATAGTTTATTAAAAGCTGATGGTTCTGGTCGTCAGTACCTGCATATGAAAGCAGGAGGATCGCTGCATCCGGCTACTTTAGAAACAGTTACGGCTAGGGAGCACTTTGCTTATCAGGAGGGTAGAACTGTATTCAAACATGCTGTGAGTGGTATGGTAGATACTATGAAAGAAGTAATGGAGCGCAACGGTCTTACAAGAGACGATATCAATTGGGTAGTACCACATCAAGCCAATCAACGTATTATAGAATATGTAGGAAATATGTTTGACTTTCCAGTAGAGAAAGTAATGAACAATATAGCTATGTATGGTAATACCACTTCAGCGACTATTCCATTAGCGATCAGAGACTATGAGTCTCAGCTCAAAAAAGGAGACAACCTACTATTAACGGCCTTTGGTGGCGGATTTACTTGGGGAACTACGTTCATTAAATGGGCTTATAATGGTTAGTAATAATTATGCTTACATGACCTAAGATTAATAGATATTAACAGAGCTACGGCGTTAATAAATTGACTTAGTAAGGTATGCCGTCATTATTATTTTATTTTTGCGATAGCATATACAACTGGATCTAGCAGTTGTGAACATTTTTTAAAAGAAAAAATCAATGGGTTCTACTACAGATATTAAAAATGGTCTTTGTTTCAGATTTAACCATGATATATTTAAGGTCACTGAATTTCTCCATGTAAAACCAGGGAAGGGACCCGCATTCGTGCGTACAAAGATGAAGAGTCTCACTACTGGAAAAGTATTAGACAATACTTTTCCATCAGGTCACAAGATCGACATTGTAAGAGTTGAAAATCGTAAATACCAATACCTCTACAACGATGATATGGGATATCACTTTATGAACAATCAGACTTACGAGCAAGTAAATATTGACAAGGCACTGATTGATAGACCAGAGTTACTTAAAGAAAGCGCTATTGTAGATATTATTTTTGATAGCGAGAATGAAGTTCCTTTAATAATGGAGATGCCACAGCATATCGTGCTTAAAGTGACATATACAGAGCCAGGCGTCAGAGGAGATACGGCAACTAATGTAACTAAACCTGCTACAGTAGAAACAGGGGCAGAAATCAAAGTGCCTCTCTTTATCAATGAAGGGGATAATGTTAAAATAGATACTCGTACAGGTTCGTACCTAGAGCGAGTTAGATCATAAGAAAGTAAAAAAACGTATTTTCGGATTGCTCATTAAGAAATAAAAGAAAAGATCAACCAAATGGATCCAAAACAATTAAACGAATTACTCAGACTGATTAAGAAGCTTGATTTCGCTGAGTTTAAGATGGCTGAAGGAGATTTCTCTATGACAGTGAGATCAGAATATAAGCCAGGACATATACCTGCTCCACAGATTGTATCTATGGCGGCACCTGCTGCTCCATTAGCTGTGCCAGCGGCACCTGCTGTACCAGTGACAGATGTATCTGCAGTTACCGAAACAGAAGAGTCAACGGGAAACCTACTTGAGATTAGATCTCCAATCGTAGGGACATTCTACAGAGCAGCATCGCCAGATAAACCACCTTATGTAAAGGTGGGAGATAGCATAGCAGCAGGTGATGTTGTTTGCATAGTAGAGGCTATGAAACTATTTAATGAGATAGAAAGTGAAGTATCTGGTAAGATTGTAAAAGTCTTAATAGAAGAAGCTAAGCCAGTAGAGTACGATCAAGTATTGTATCTAGTAGATCCAAACGCCTAATTCTCTAGGCTCATTTTATCAATAGATGAATTTTGCTGTGGATAGAATCTGCTTCAATATTCTGATAATAAGGCAATTATGTTTAGTAAAATCCTGATAGCAAATAGAGGAGAGATAGCACTGCGTATCATACGTACGTGTAAGGAGATGGGAATAAAGACTGTAGCAGTATATTCTACAGCGGATAAAGAAAGTCTTCATGTAAGATTTGCAGATGAAGCGGTGTGTATAGGTCCTCCAGCTTCCTCAGAATCTTATCTTAGTATTCCTAAAATAATGGCGGCAGTAGAGATCACGAATGCAGACGCGATACATCCTGGATATGGTTTTTTAGCGGAAAACGCTGATTTCGCTGAACTATGTGAGGAATATGGTGTAAAATTTATAGGCCCTAGTGCGGCAATGATCCGTAAGATGGGTGATAAAGTGACCGCCAAAGAGACTATGATAGCTGCAGGAGTACCTGTAGTACCAGGCTCCGATGGACTGGTAAAAGATATAGCATCGGGTATCAAAGATGCTAAAATAATAGGCTACCCAATCATTTTAAAAGCAACTGCTGGAGGAGGTGGTAAAGGTATGCGTATCGTAGAGGAAGAAGAAGATTTTGAAAACCAATGGAATATGTGTAAGAATGAGGCTAAGGCTTCATTTGGTAATGATGGTATTTACATGGAGAAGTTCGTTGTAGAGCCAAGACATATAGAATTTCAAGTAATAGGTGATCAGCATGGAAATGTAATACACCTTTCGGAAAGAGATTGCTCTATACAAAGACGTCATCAGAAGCTTGTAGAGGAGTCACCGTCACCATTTATGACGAAAGCACTCCGTAAAGAAATGGGAGAAGCGGCTGTGAGAGCTGGTGCCTCAATTAATTACGAAGGAGTAGGTACTGTAGAATTTTTAGTAGATAAGTATAAAAAATTCTACTTCATGGAAATGAATACTCGTATCCAAGTAGAGCATCCTGTTACAGAGGAAGTAATCGATCATGACCTGATCAAAGAACAGATCAAGGTTGCTGCAGGAGATAAAATCGGCGCTAAAAATTATATACCTAAGCTACATGCGATGGAATGTCGTATTAATGCAGAGGACCCATTTAATGACTTTAGACCGAGTCCTGGAAAGATTACATCATTCCATAGTGCAAAGGGACACGGTGTACGAGTAGATACTCATGTGTATGCAGGATATACAGTGCCACCGTACTATGATTCTATGATCGCCAAGTTGATATGTAAAGCGCAGACAAGGGAGGAGTGTATCAAAAAGATGCAAAGAGCTCTAGATGAATTTATTGTGGAGGGAGTGAAAACTACAGTACCGTTTCATCAAGCATTGATGAAGGATCCAGATTTTAGATCCGGTAATTTCAATACAGGGTTTATGGAAACCTTTGATTTTGGAGAATCAAAAAAATAAATGAATTTCAAAGTTTGAATTGTTCGATTTCGAATGGTAAAAAGTGACATAGATTTTTTTAGTGTTGAATTAAATTAACTTGGCTCGAGTGCTGTTCTATGATACGCTTGTGCCAAGTAGTATATATATCATTTGATATGCTACCACAGCAAAATACATCTTCTAACAATTCTGGATTTTGGCGACTCCTGTCAAGAATCAAAGGCTATAAGAAGAATGTAATTTTAGCGATAGTTTCTAATGTTTTGATGGCTATATTTACGGTGGTGAGTATTCCTATGATTGCTCCGTTTTTCGATATCTTATTTAGTCAAGAGGTAGTGGCTTTATCTAAACCAGAGGATAACAACCTTCCTGATAATCTAAATTACTTTTTTTCTCAGTTAGTCATTAACTACACGCCGCAGAATGCTTTGTTGATTGTAATTGCTGCGATGTTAGTAGTGTTTTTCTTAAAAAATATATTTCGATATCTGGCTTTATATTTTATGGCTCCTGTAAGAAATGGAATCATCTATGATCTGAGAAAACAGATATTTGAGAAGTATATCGATCTCCCATTATCCTTTTATAGTACTGAGAAGAAAGGTGATCTTATGAATCGTATGACCTCAGATGTTCAAGAGATAGAATGGAGTATTCTTAATACGATAGAAGCCATATTCAAAGCGCCATTAATCATAGTAGGTAGTTTAACTTTTATGATATTGGTGAGTCCACAGTTGACTTTATTTGTACTAGTTTTGATCGGATTTACAGCATTCATTATTGGTGGAATATCTAAGACTCTAAAGCGATCGAGCTCTGAAGTACAGACGAGGCTAGGTCGTATCAGTAGTATACTCGAGGAGACTTTAGGCGGTCTAAGGATCATCAAAGGATTCAATGCACAGGAGTACCAAAGTGAGAAGCTTGAAAAGGATAATGCTGATTATCGAAATATACTGACGCGATTACTTTGGAGAAGAGATCTATCTTCTCCATTATCTGAGTTTTTGGGGATAGTAGTGGTCTCTATGTTACTGTGGTATGGTTCAGCATTAGTATTCGATAAGGTGCTTACCCCAGATTTGTTTTTTGCATTCATATTCGCATTCTTTCAAGTGATAGAGCCGGCTAAATCATTTTCGTCAGCATATTACAATATTCAGAAGGGATTAGCTGCTGTAGATAGAGTAGATAATTTATTGAATACACCTAACCCAATAGTCGATCCTGAGAAACCACTTACTGACATTTCATTTGAGAGAAAAATCAAATTTGAAAAAGTCAGTTTTAAGTATGATAATGCGGATACGGCAGCACTAGATCAAATAGATATCACTATAAATAAAGGAGAAGTAGTTGCCTTAGTGGGATCATCTGGCGCTGGAAAATCAACGTTTGTCGATTTGTTGCCAAGATTTTTTGATGTCTCATCGGGATCAATAAGAATTGATGGAAATGATATTAGGTCATATACCTTGTACGATCTAAGGTCACTTTTTGGTATTGTGAGTCAAGAAGCTATATTATTTAATGATACTATTAAGAATAATATTTTATTTGGTGCTGAGGCTACTGATGAGCAAATAGATGAAGCTGCGCGTATCGCAAATGTGTCAGAATTCGTTAATGAAATGCCAGATAAATACCAATCAAATATAGGTGATAGAGGCATGAAACTCAGTGGTGGTCAACGTCAGAGGTTAACTATAGCAAGAGCAGTATTGCGAAATCCTCCGATTATGATATTAGACGAAGCTACTTCTGCTTTGGACTCAGAATCTGAGTTGCTGGTCCAAGATGCTCTTGAGAAACTAATGAAAAATAGAACAACAGTAGTGATTGCACATAGATTATCGACTATTCGAAATGCAGATAAAATCGTAGTACTTGATAAGGGGAGGATAGTCGAAATGGGGTCTCATGAACAACTGATGACTTTAGATGGAAATTATAATAAATTTGTTGAGATGCAAACATTTGATTAAATTTATAATATTAAATAAACATCATGAAAATAAGATTTATTGTAAAGTATATTTCTACTGCTATTATTGCTATGTATTGCACTGCGATAATAGGTCAAATTACGGTTACTAATTCTACGTTTCCGGAGGCTGGGGATATCTTATTTACCATTTTAGATACCGAATCTAACATATCGATTGGTGATGCAGGAGAAGATGTGATTTGGGATTATAGGTCTTTGACTGGTCCATTTGTACGAGAAACAAGATTTTTTGAAGCATCAGAAGGTATGTCGAGTGAAGACTTCCCAGATGCTGATTTAGTATCGTTATCGGCTAACGAAGAAGAAATTTACTATAAAAGTTTTTCTAATAAAATAATTGAAATTGGTAGAGCTGGAGAATTTGTTCCTGGTTTTGATATCCCTGTAGTATATGAAGAAAATCCAACGTTTAGAAGAGCACCTATATCGTTCGGTGATGTGGATGATGATGAATCGATAGCTTCTATAGATATTGGAGCAGATATTATTCCGGCGGAATTATTAGAGGGTGTTCCTTTCGAGTTTGATAGTGTTAGAATATCATTAATAAATAATAGTGAATCAGAAGTGGAAGCTTGGGGAACAGTAAGACTTCCGGATGGAGATTATGATGTTATAAGGGATAAAATCTCTAATACTGCAGACACTAAATTATTTGCTAAACTTCCTATCATTGGATGGTTTGATGTTACTTCACTTATAGGTGATATTGATGAATTAGGTGACGCAATTGGAGTTGTAGAAACTATTACGTACAATTACTATAGTGAAGAAGATAAAGAAATCATAGTATCGATAATCACTGATGATCAAGATATGATCACAAGTGTGGAGTATAAAGGTGATGCGATCTTAAGTGATACCAAAGTAGTTACTCCTGATTATTCTATGATTACTGCTTATCCAAATCCATCTTTTGGTAGTGTATCTGTGCAGATGGTTAATTACCCACTAGGTGAGTACCGCATAAAGGTATATAACGTAGTAGGGAAAGAGCTATGGACAGAATCATATCAATTAAGATCTAATAGAGTATTCAAAGCGGATCTAATGCACCTTAGAAAAGGCACATATCTTTACTCTATCTTTGATAAGAATGGTAAGAAGCTCGTAACAAAAAGAATTGCGATTATCAGTATTTAATAAGGTCATTCCGTATTATTTTCATTTAAATTATACTTAACGTACTGCTCGATAATTACATCAAAATATCGTCAGAAGAAAAAGCGAATGTAGTAAGTCATGTAATTGCCTTACTTATACTTCTAGGATGTATTCCAATATTATTGTTTAAGGCAATTTCGCTCGGTAGTACATCTTCGATTGTAGGTATTGGGATCTTTTCTCTGATGATTTTATTCTGTTATGCTTCTTCAGTACGATATCATCTTGCTAATGATAGCTCCGATAAGTATCAGTGGCGCAGAATCGATCATATCTCTATATACTTGCTCATAGGAGGTAGTTATACTGGTTATATATTGCGATTTATGGACACCCCAGAGGGACATATGTTCTTAGGGTTTCATTGGTTGATTATAATACTTGGGATATTTAAGAAAATATGGTTCACTGGTAGATTCGAAATAATTTCAGTGCTATCATATCTGTTTCTAGGGTGGATGGTAGTATTTATATATGATGATATCGTACCACAGATGAATGATGTCACATATAATCTACTCTGGATTGGAGGTTTGATTTATTCCTTTGGAGTGATCTTCTACATATGGAACAAACTACGTTACAATCATTTTATCTGGCATATTTTTGTGTTTGGTGGCACATTTTGCCATGTTCTGAGTTTGTGGTCGAGTTTATAGATCGACTTGATGAAAGTTAGAGTTTAAGAGTATTACTATCTTTATTTTTTCGTTAAGTAGATATACAATAATAGACTCGTATAAGTAATAAGGGGATACACATGAATTTTTTCAAGACAACGATTCTGGGATTAGCTATGATGCTGATATCTGTAGTAGCATCTGCTCAAGAGATTTCTCTACTTACGATTGCACCGGGGGATATGGTATACGACACCTACGGACATAGTGCATTACGGGTCAACTATCCAGACCGTGATATGGATCTAGTGTACAACTATGGTTTGTATGATTTCAATACACCTGGATTCGTCATGAAGTTTATGAGAGGCAAACTGCTCTATCAAGTTGGAGCACATCGGTATAATAGTTTTTTATACAATTATAATCTTGATAAAAGATCTATCTACGAGCAAAAATTGAATCTCAACGAGATAGAAAAAGCAGCTTTAATCAAGGCCTTACGCATAAATATGCTCAAAGAAAATCGTAGTTACAAGTATGACTTCTTTTTTGATAATTGTTCAACTCGGCTACGCGATCTTTTTGAAGTTGTAGCTGATTCGTTAGAAATACATGGAGAAATACAAGCACTTACTTACAGGGACTTGATCAAGGAGCATCAATATGGAATGCCTTGGTCCGACTTTGGTATCGACCTTATTATAGGTGCTAAGGCTGATGTATTCTCATCTCTAGATGAACAGATGTTCTTGCCATTATACCTTAAGCAGGTATTATCGAAAGCTGAAATACAAAGAGGAAATACTGTAGAACCTCTGCTAGGTGAAGCTTACGAAGTACTTTCGTTTCCAGAAGAAACAGAAAAGAGATTGACTAGGTCATGGTTCACACCTGAGCTTGTATTTGCTCTATTAGCTTTATTTTTGTTGATGTTAAGGTGGCCTTATCGAAAAGAAAAAGTCTTACCCAAATGGCTGAGAAATATTGATGGGACCTATATTACTATATTAGGAATATTAGGATTGCTATTGGCATTTATGTGGTGGGGTACAGATCATGTTCCGACTAAGTCCAACTGGAATCTAATATGGCTTTCGCCGCTATTACTTATCATTCATTTTGGCAAAGGAAAGGGATTTGTATGGATGACATACTTAATTTATTTGATGCTATTTACATGTTTGATTGCATTAGTCAATGCATGGATTCAAATTTTGCCACAACAGTTTAATATTGCTTTTGGCTGGATGATTTTGATCGAAATGATGATATTACTTTCTGTGTTGAAAATGGAAAAGAGAGCGTAACTGTTGTCAGGACTAAAGTCTTGAAGGATGAGTTGAGAAAATGAACTCTTATAAACGGTCATTAAATCTAAAGCGGGAGACTTATATCTGGAAATAATCACTGGTAAGTGGATCGCTAAGCTTGACCCATATCACCGCCCATAAGATTTCGTAGCCTTTGAATTTCGGCTAGATCATGCAGTCTTTGTTTTTCGGCTTCAATAGCTTCTTGTATGCGTTGAGCTTTGGTTTTATCAAATATATCACTTTGGAGATAAAGCATCTTAGTAGTATCTTCATTTGCCCATGGATCTGACTTGATTTCATCTATCTCTATTGTATTTTTGAAAAGGAATGCTGTGAAAATACCTATAATGGCACCACTCAGATGGCTCTCCCATGATACACCCTTTTCATTTGGTAAAAGTCCTTGCTCGTAGCCTGCGTACATAACTACAGTACATAAAGCGAGTACAATAGATTTGACATTTCGCCTGAGTAAACCTGTCCAAAGCATCCATGAGATAAGACCATATACCACTCCGCTGGCACCTATATGGTAGGCTGGCCTTGCGAATAACCAAACTGAAAAGCCACTAAGAAGGTAGATGATTACAAAGCTAACTACGGCAACTCGATTGTAGAAAACCATCATCACTGAACCAAGTACCAATAATGGTGCACTATTAGAAAATATATGATTCCAATCATTGTGCAGCAATGGACTGAAAAGTATGCCTTTAAGTCCGCCCATCTCTCTTGGATATATTCCATATCGACCTAGATATACGCCAGCTGCTTCCTCATATATTTCTACACCCCAAATGAAAAGTACAAATAAGAGTGGTATTTTAATTTTATCTAGAAAATTTATCCAGCTGGATTTTTTGACCATATGTTGCGGTTGCCGCTTTAATGTTTCTTATTAACTAAATCTGCGCTGTACTAGTTTAACAAACTTATCAGCTTTTTTATAATGAGCTTCTGAATCCCATTTCAATTCTGTCGCTACTCCACGTATTAGGTATTCTTTAGCTTCATCGTATCCACTTAGCTCGTTGATGTCAGACATTACAGTTTTAAATCTTTCTTGATTTCCCCCAAAGAGCTCTTTGATCGTAAACATTCTTTCATTTATACCCATCGCTTTAGTCAAGTCTTTGAGGGGTAGATTGCCCAATTTGTCTGATATTTCCAATCCTCTTGACTTTTCGAATATTGAAATCATTTTTTCGGACAACTCTACTTTACTAGCTTTTATGACTACTGCAGCAGGTGCACTTACTGTTTTTTTCGTTACTACTGTAGTAATGGGTTGCACAGCATCCTTTACTAATTCTACTTGTGGTGGCGCAACAATTTTAATCTCTTCCACTATAGGTTGGACAGTTTCCGTTCTTTCGAAAGGTTTTCTTTCGGCCACTTCAGCTGTTTTTTTCTTTACTGTTGCAGGTTTGCTTGGCTTAGTTTCTTTACGAGGCTTAGCGACTACATTGTCATCATGATCCAAAACGGATTCATACAGTTTGCTGATATAGCTCAGGAGCAGATCTTTTTCGATTTTAGATATCTCATCATCAGCAGTGATACTTTCAAAAAATGAATTGATTTTATTGATTTGCTTCTTGATCTTCTTATGATTCATACTCAAGGTGGAATTGTAATTTTTTATAGTAAATCGATCTATTAAACGGTAGAGGCATAGATATTTATTATCATTTTCTACCTAATAGATCCTTTCTATATATATATATAACAAAAATGATGCTAACATATTAAGATATTATTAAATATGTATAAAATTTGGGTTTTGATTGATGAATTTTAATTTTACCGATCAAAGTAAATCATTTATTGACTTCCGGAGGTATTGGGTAGGCTTATGTCTTAATGACAAGGAGGTATATGAAATATATACTCTAATTGCAATTACAGCTCCAGCATTTTATTTGAGCTATATAACTGACAACTAGGTCAAATACTATATTTTTTCTTTCCTTTGTATCGATCATAATAAACGATATATGTTTCTCGAACCACACTTTAAAGGACAGCGCAGCGGATGGATAGAAGTCATCTGTGGCTCTATGTTTAGTGGTAAGACGGAGGAATTGATACGTAGACTTAAGCGTGCAAGGATTGCCAATCAAAAGGTACAGATCTTTAAGCCTGCGAAAGATGTTAGATATGATGCTGTCGATGTAGTGTCACACGATGACAATGTAGTCAGTGCTCAGCCCGTACCTTCAGCTAGAGATATTTTACTGTACTGCGAGGATGTAAACGTCATAGGAATCGATGAAGCACAATTTTTTGATGATGATTTACCAGGTGTTTGTGAAAAACTAGCTCTTAGGGGCGTTCGTATCATAGTAGCAGGCTTAGATATGGATTTCAAAGGTCGACCATTTGGTACTATGCCCGCATTACTGTCTATAGCAGAATATATTACTAAGGTACATGCTATATGTCCTCACTGTGGAAACTTAGCTACATACTCTTATCGTCTCATTGAAGAACAAGATACTGTAGTATTAGGAGAGAAGGATATATATGAACCTAGATGTAGAATTTGTTACAGCATGGGTAATATGTTGGATCTGAAAGTTAGATAGCTAGTTTTATCTGTAGGTTTCGCCTATTCATTTTCAAGCTAAAACATATGGAATTCGAAAATTGAATGGAGAATAACATGAGCAAAACAATAATCATAGATAACTACGATAGTTTCACTTATAACCTTAAACAGATAGTAAACGAAATACAAGATGAAGAAGTTACTGTGAGAAGGAATAACGAAACTACTATCGAAGAGGTAGCTACTTTCGATCATATTATTCTCAGCCCTGGTCCTGGATTACCAGAAGAAGCCGGATTATTGAAAGATATAATTAAAGAATTAGGAAGCACACATAAAATATTGGGAGTCTGCTTAGGCTTACAAGCTATAGGAGAAGTGTATGGTGCTAAATTGAAAAATTTGGATAGAGTTTTTCATGGCATACAATCAGAGTTTGTACAATCAGAAGATATATCTGTGATATTCAAAGGAGTAAGTTTAATATTCCAAGCAGGAAGATATCACTCTTGGGTCGTCGATAAGGAAACTATAAGTGATGATCTAATTGTAACTGCAAGAGGTGAGTTTGGCGAAATCATGGCCGCTCAACATAAGACTCACCAAGTATATGGATTGCAATTTCATCCTGAGTCTATTATGACTCCAGAAGGGAGTAAGATGATAGAGAATTTTTTGAAAATCTAGTGAAATAAGAATCAACCGAAGAGCAAATATCCAAATACCCACATAATCCATAAAACGGAAACGATAATATCTAATTTGATTGTAGCTGAGCTTTCTTTAATCTTACTTATCCATAATCCAAGTCTTAAGAATACTTGACCAATGAAAAAAATGAATATTTTCAAAGAATGAGGATTGGACGGCGTTGCAAAATCTAGTCGCAAATACCTAAAAATATCACGGCTGACACCACAGGAGAAACAAGGAATTCCAAACTGGTTTTCGTAAGGACATTGTACGAGACCACTTATAATTCCTAAAAATAATAGCATCAGTACTATCAAGAGTACTGATGTTAATGTTAGATTTACTTTCTCATATGTAGATTTAGTCTCCGATTTCCCTAGCAAATTCATCCATTTTTGCTTTGAATTCTGGATCATTGTTACAACTCATTTCTTCCGCTGCTTTTTGTATAGCTATCAATTTAGTAGTAGAGTTGATTATGACTGATAGATCACCCAAGCCGGCATCATCACCTTTGTCCTGTAAAACTTTCATTTCACTTGTTGTTTTTTTCATTTCAGCGAGTACTTCTTCACATGTTTCAATTTCTAGAGGTGTAGTTGCATTATTACTAGCTCTGGACATGAATGTACCCCAAGCTAAAGCGATGATTATAGCCAAGGCAGAGAGCACGATACCTACTATTGCCATAGTGGTTGGGCCGCCTGAATCTTTTGCTGATCTATATCCAATGATACTAAGTATAAGACCAACTCCGCCAATCAATCCTCCCAAAATACCTATACAAGGGATGAAAGATATTAGTAAGCTCAATATACCTACTACCATTCCGCCTATCGATAGGCCATTTGTTTTGTTCTCCATGATTTTATTTTAAGTCTATCATTCAATTCCCAATTGAATATAAGTTTTTTGTCAGGTTCTTACTGATTAAATCCCAAATAAGAATGATTTTTAAAATTGTTGCGTTATTAATAGAGAATATAGTATTCATGTCATTTTGAAGTTAAGATTGATCTTAGTTACATACTTTCACATTCAATTCTAGTATTTTTAATTCAGCTAGTTTTTTGTTAATCTATAAATAACTGTAACATCAAAAAAATTATGAAAATAACATTTAAGTTTTTAGCATTATTAATGATCAGCATGACTTATTTGTCATGTGGAGATGATAAGTCAGGCAATACACAGAATGAGGATGGAAGTGTTGAAATGGTGCTAAAAGTGACTTATGATGGCCTGCCATTGGTACTGTCCCAAGATTATGTATATCCTGATGGAAGGGCAATGTTTTTTAGCAGATTTAGCTTCTATATGTCTGAATTGACATTGCGTACGGAGGATGCAACTGCTTCATCTGATGAGGTTAGTTATCTTAGGTTAGGGGAAGCACACACTAATGCCTCTGGTGCCGAAGAAGGTCTAAGATTTAATCTCGATGGAGTGAAATCTGCGGATTATGTGAATGTATCTTTTGGAATTGGTGTACCTGCTGAACTGAATAGTATGGCACCATCAGACTTTTTATCAAGTAATGATTTGTCTTTAGGAGAACATTGGCCGGGCTGGAATAGTTACATATTTTGTAAGGTGGAAGGACGGATTGATTTCGATGATGATGGTGTTCCAGAGACAGATTTTGCTCTACACTTAGGTGCTGATGAAGCATTTGTTAATATCGAGTTGGATAGAAATTTTAAAGTTGATGACAACCAGACTACAGAATTAATAATCCCTATAGAACTTAAGAATTTCTTTGTCAACAATGGTGATATTTATGATATTGAATCTAATCCTAAAATTCATAGTCTTAGTCAGCAAGCTCAAATACTCGAATTGGCAAATAATCTCAACACTTGTTTTTAAGTAAGAAAATATTGACAATAAATATTTTTAAGGCAGCGGGATCATTCCTACTGCCTTTTTTTGGTCTCAATTATTTGAGTAAAAATATTGAAATTCAGTCCTATCAGTTTATTTATTCTAAGTTCTTTACTTTCTATTTCAATACTTATTAGATTCTTCTGACTGACATATTAATTTCAATGGATTTCTAAATAATTAGTTTGTATCAGTATGAGGTGTCTTTGCATTTTTTCATATGTCATTATAGTAGAAACGACTATTCGCTTTGAAACATATCGAACCAAGGGGTATTGCAATGGATATTCATTACGTTCGAAAAGTTCTAATTACCCGTGTTTTCTTTATTTGTATAGTCAGATTGGCACATTACTTGATAGTTATATATTAATAAATAATATAATATGAATGAAGTAGGAAATATATTCAAATTACTTATCCTTCTATTAATGACGCAAGTGGGAAATGCAAGTTTGCATAAGGCAGATTCTGAGTTAGCGGATAGGTATATAGATAATCATAGTGAGATCGCTATCTCTGAGATGATACGCACTGGTGTACCTGCTAGCATTAAGTTAGCTCAAGGGATGCTCGAGTCTAACTGGGGTAGATCTAAACTTGCAACTGTAGCAAACAATCACTTTGGAATTAAGTGCGGTGGTAAATGGTCAGGTGGGACGTTTTATAAAACTGATGATGATACTGATAAGAATGGGAAATTGATAAAGAGTTGTTTTAGAGCTTTTGATAGTACATATGATTCATTCATAGCACACAGTGATTTTCTATCTGATCCAAAAAAATCTTATCGTTATGGATTTCTATTCGAATTAAAAATAACAGATTATAAGAAATGGGCAAAGGGATTGCGAAAATCTGGGTACGCCACTGACCCAAATTATCCGAAAAAGTTGATTCAGATTATTGAAAAATATGAACTTTATAAATTTGATATTCAAGCAAGAAAACAATTAGACTCTATAAATAAGAATGACAAGATTTTCAAAATAGTAAATTTGGAAAGCGGAGTAACAACGAACGAATCTTCAAAACGAAATACGGCTAAGAATCTCCGTACAAGTAAAGTGAATAGTCTTAAAGTTGTTTTTGGTGATGGGATAGCAACAATCAAGGATATTGCCGAGGCGAATAGAAGAAAAGCGCCACAATTACTCAAGTATAATGAATTATTTCCTAATGAACATCATGTACCAAAGAAAGGGATGTTGGTGTTTCTTCAAAGAAAAAAATCTAGTACAAGTGGAAAACAAAGGCACCACATCGTTAATGAAGGTGAAACCATGGTTAGTATTGCCCATCAATATGGAGTGAAATTGAAAAGCCTCTATTCTAAGAATAGAATACCTAAAGATTCACAACCTGTAATAGGAGAGAATCTTAATCTTTATCGCCAAGTAGGAATGTCTAACAGACCTAAATTTTTTAACGAATATGGTAACGATAGTAGTGATGGAGAGTTACTCTTTCTTGATGATCCAGAATTGAAATAGGAGTGAAAATAAGGGATGAAAAATAATGAGAGTGTTTATCATAGATAGTGATAATCACTCTTTTGCTTTATTCAGATTTAGAGTATTTATTTTCTATTGTGTTGTGATTAGATGCTTTCTGAATTGTTTAGGATAATTAGTGGATAATAGCTTATATATACAGGCTATCATTATCTTTCCGCTCGATTTTCGATACTGAGTGTCTTGGTTGAAAGAAAAAATAATTAAAAGCGAACAAATTATATTATGGATCACATGTATAGATCACACAATTGCGGAGAGCTAAGAGCCTCACATATAGGACAAGGAGTAACACTCAGTGGATGGGTGCAGAAAGGTAGAGACCTTGGAGGAATGACATTCGTAGACTTAAGAGATAGATACGGTATCACGCAATTAGTATTTAACTTAGATGCTAATGAAGATCTCACAATGGCGGCACGTAAGTTAGGAAGAGAATTCGTAGTACAGATTAAAGGTCAAGTAGAGGAACGAAGCAGTAAAAATTCTAACAGAGCGACTGGAGATATCGAAATCAATGTAACTGAGCTCAAGGTACTCAATGCATCTATGACTCCACCGTTTACTATTGAGGACGAAACAGATGGAGGCGATGATATCCGTATGAAATATAGATATATGGATATTAGACGTAATCCTGTACGTGATAATATGATCTTCCGTAGTAAGCTGGCTCTAGAGACTCGTAAATTTTTGGACAGTCAAGATTTCGTAGAAGTAGAAACACCATGCCTTATCAAGTCTACTCCTGAAGGAGCCAGAGACTTCGTAGTGCCAAGTAGACTCAATCCTGGTCAGTTCTATGCATTGCCACAGTCACCTCAGACTTTCAAGCAACTCCTAATGATCGCAGGTATGGATAAGTACTTTCAGATTGTAAAGTGTTTCCGTGATGAAGATCTTAGAGCAGACCGTCAGCCAGAATTTACACAGATTGATTGCGAAATGTCCTTCGTGACAATTGAAGATATCCTCAATACATTTGAAGGGTTAACTAAACACCTTTTTAAGCATACGCTAGATAGGGACCTTGGTGATTTTCCTCGCATGTCATATGATGAGGCTATGGAGAGATACGGAAGTGATAAGCCAGATCTAAGATTTGATATGGAATTTGTGGAGCTCAATGATATAGCCAAAGGACATGATTTTCCCATATTCGATGCTGCAGAACTAGTAGTAGGTATCTGCGCCAAAGGTATTGCGGATGATTACTCGAATAAGGATATGAAGAAACTCACGGAGTGGATGCAACGTCCACAGATTGGAGCTAAAGGATTAATATATGTTAAATTGATGGCTGATGGTATTATCAAATCTACAGTTGGCAAGTATTACACTGATGATCAATTACGAATATGGGCAGATAAAATGGGTGCAGAGCCTGGTGATGTAATGTTTATCGTAAGTGGTGAAGCAGAAAAAGTACGTAAGCAACTTAATGAACTGAGATTAGAAATGGGTAGCCGTCTAGGGTTAATGAAAGATGGAGACTTCAAACCTTTATGGGTAATTGATTTTCCACTATTGGAATGGGATGAAGATTCTGAGAGATTTCACGCTATGCATCACCCATTCACCTCTCCTAAGCAAGAAGATATGAATAGGATGTTGACTGGTGATCATGAGACTATGAAGGCACTCAGAGCAGATGCATATGATCTTGTAATCAATGGATCAGAGATCGGTGGAGGATCTATCAGAATTCACGATAGAGAATTACAATCACGTAACTTCGATTTACTAGGATTTACTAAAGAGGAAGCTGAAGAACAATTTGGTTTCCTTATGGGGGCATTTGAATATGGAGCACCACCGCACGGAGGTATCGCTTTCGGGTTTGATAGACTTTGTGCTGTGATGAATGGTCAGTCTAGTATTCGTGATTTCATTGCTTTCCCGAAGAACAATCAAGGACGTGATATGATGATCGACGCACCGAGCCCAGTAGATGGAGACCAGCTAAATGATTTAAATCTAGTATTTGATTTCAAGGAAGACTAGTATTATCATTTAATTGAAATAATACTGTAAGAGTATCTTGTTAATTCGAGATACTCTTTTTTATTGTTGGCTTCGATGAATACCTTTCACATTTTAGTGAGGACGATAAATATACTAGTATAGAATCATGTAAATCTAAAGTAGATGCCAAGAATATTGAGTTAACTATGATGAAAACACCTAATGTTGGCAATTGGTTTGCATGTTTCAAAGAAGGAAGTATCAATAGTGCAGCCCTTAAGTCTTTAACGAGGTCTTAAGATAAATTGTAATTACTTTACAAGACTGATCCGATAAATAGCCTCTGCGAAATCATCACTTACTAACAGCGAGCCATCTGGCATCCATTCCATATCTACAGGACGACCCCAAACATCTTCATCCTGAGGATTGAGCCAACCCGTAGCGAAATCTTCGTAAGCAGTAGCGTTGTGGTTTTCGTCAAGAGTTACCATACTGATTTTGTAGCCGCTTTTCTTTGTACGATTCCATGAGCCGTGCTCAGCTATGAGTATGCAATTGTTGTATTTACCAGGCCAAGTAGACTCATTGGTAAATACCATTCCCAATGGAGCTATATGAGCATCTAGTACTTGTGCAGGAGCCACATAGTCTGAGCAATATTTTCCCTTACCAAATTCGTCGTCTAGTAAATCTCCTTGGTGACAATATGGAAATCCAAAATGCTGTCCTTCTTTGGTAGCTCGATTCAGCTCACAGCCTGGTCTATCATCTCCCCATAGATCTCGTCCATTATCAGTAAACCATAGTTCCTTAGTATCTGGATGCCAATCAAATCCTACCGAATTACGTACTCCATTGGCTATGATTTCCATATTGCTTCCATCGGGATTCATACGGGTGATGGTATTGTATATTTCTTCTTCTCTTTCGCAGCTGTTGCAAGGTGCTCCTACAGGAACATACAATTTATCATCAGGCCCAAATGCAATATACTTCCAACCGTGATGCTTATCAGTAGGGTATTGATTATAGATGACCTCTGGAGTGCCAGGATTATCAAGTTTAGATTCTACGTCTGATATTTTAAGTATGCGATTAACCTCTGCTATGTACAGATCTCCATCTTTGTATGCAACTCCGTTGGGCATGTTGCCTCCAGTATATAATTCGTATTGCTTTTCTGCTTTACCGTCGCCGTCGAGATCTTGGAGCGCTAGAACCTTGTCACCACCTCTATTGCCAACATAAAGTATTCCACTCGGAGATAGACATATAGACCTTGCGTTTTCTACATTTTCAGCATATATATCTACTCTAAATCCCTTAGGCACTTTTATCTTATCAAATGGTAGTTCACCTTCGTAACTCTTGCCGATTAAATTGATAGGAGGGTTAACTTTAAATTTTTTTATAAGGAAAAACCCTGCTATAAACAAGATAATAAGAATAGGAACTACATTCTTTAAAAATTTCATATACAGCTATTTAAATGCTCATTATAATCCTGTGAATGTAAGAAGTTCTTAAATATAAACTATTAATACTATTTTTGATTTAAGAATACAGAACTTATTTAATGATCATGACTAAGGCAGAACACAAGCTAAAACTTTTAGGAATCCGTAAGACGCCAATACGTATCGAGATGTTAGATATCTTTATAAATTCTGCAGGTAAGGCATTGGGTAATAAAGACATAGAACTTTATCTTGAAAATCCTGATCGCATTACGGTTTATCGTACGCTGAAGACTTTTGAGCAGAAAGGATTAATCCATCAAGTGATGGATGGTACAGGAGTGACAAAATTTGCTATCTGTATAGATGATTGTGATAATCATTCACATCATGATGAGCACGCTCATTTCCGTTGTGAAAAGTGTGGAAAGACCAGTTGCTTAGATGGAGGTATTACTCTACCAGGTGATATTCCAAATGGCTATCGAATAAAAAATGTACATCTAGTCTTAGAAGGTTGGTGCGCTGAGTGCAAATAGAATTAACTGAATTACAGTTAATTATAATTGAAGATATTTTCTAATGTGTATATTGCAAGTTCCTAGCAATAATACTTCTATGAATTTTTCTATATCGGCAATCATCATTTTGGTTATTCTATTTTTTGTGTTAATACTACTTTGGCTACGTTATCAGTCTACTCTGAAAGATCTATCTATCGCTAAGTTTAACGAACAACGAGTTAGTCAAGAACTTAATGCTAGTGTATTGGCTCACCAATATGATACAAATCAACTACACGAACTTAAAATAGATATTGCTTCTTTAGAATCTCAACATTTATTTCTCCAAGAACAAATGGAGCAATATCGTAATGATACTTCAAGATCTAATGAACAATTTCAGTTATTGGCAAATAAAGTACTTGATGAGAAATCAGCCAAAATGGAACATGATCATAATCGCAGCATCAAAGAAATGCTTGATCCATTAAAGGAACGTATTAAGACATTCGAAAATAGAATAGAGCAAAATATAAAAGAAGATATAGCAAGGCATTCATCGCTCAAAGAGCAGATCATAGCACTTGCTCATCTCAATGAGCGTATGACTTTAGAGACTACTAACCTAACTAAAGCGCTTAAAGGTGATAATAAAATGCAGGGTAATTGGGGAGAACTGATCCTGGAAAATATCCTTCAAAAATCCGGTCTTGAGAAAGATCGAGAATACTTTACTCAAAAATCATTTACAGATGAGTACGGAAAGCGACTGATGCCAGATATGCTCATTAAGACACCAGACGATAAAGTATATGTCATTGACTCTAAAGTGTCACTCAAGGCCTACGAACAATATGTCAATGCCGAAGATTCTGATTTTGAGAAAGCGGCTCTAAAAGCACATGCGCTATCTATTAGATCTCATGTTGATGGATTAGCTGATAAGCGATATCACGAATTGTATCAGATAGAGAGTCCAGATTTTGTATTGATGTTTGTACCTATAGAGACGGCATTCGCAGCTACGGTCAAGGTAGATAATAGCATTTATCAATATGCGTTTGATAAGCATGTAGTGATCGTCACACCAAGTACATTGTTAGCGACATTAAAAACTGTAGAGACCATGTGGCGTAACGATAAGCAACAGAAATATGCATTAGATATAGCAGTCCAAGCAGGAAGGATGTACGATAAATTTCATGCATTTACTGAAGACATGGGAAAGATAGATAATCGACTCAATCAACTAAGAAATACATACGATGATGCTATGAATAAATTATCAATTGGTAAAGGAAATTTAGTACAAAGAGCAGAAAAAATCAAACAACTTGGTGCCAAAGCCAACAAGAAACTAAGCAAAGACCTATTAGAAAAAGAAGGTTAGTGTTGAGGTAATTCTACATGATAGACCTCGAGTCATTGTGAGTGATTTTTCTCTACCTAACAATAGTAACGTCTCCAGATATTGTCTCTTCTTCACTATCTAGTGCCACGTAAGTAGCAATGTAAACATATACTCCAGTAATGGCATCTAATCCATTAATCTTGCCATCCCATCCTTGCCACATACTGAGATCAGCAATTGATTTTACAGAATAGACTAAGTTACCCCACCTATCATATATCATCATTTCTTTGAGTGCCGCTAAAGATTGATTGACCTTTGGACGGAAGTAATCATTATTTCCGTCACCATTGGGGCTAAATATATTAGGAGTGTATATTCCGATATTTCTATTTACCCTGATTTCTATTTCATCCATATCTATACAGCCATATTGATCCAATCCTGTTAAAGTAATATTTTGAATATTTATTACCTGATCTATATTGAGAATATCTTCATTAGATAATACAGTTCCTGTTGAATCTGTCCATACGATCTGTATTAAACCTGGAGCTATGTATGAAGGACTTATCGATATTGGATCACCCAAATTTACTGTGACATAATCAGGTAGCAATATGCCATCATTCCATTCCACGACACTAAGATTTAATGAGATCAAGCTATCACAACCAGCTACATTTTGTAAGGTAACTAGATAACTACCTTCAGTATTAAACGTATCGGTTCCTAATGGATAATTTTCACCTAGACAGATTGTTTTATTATCAAAAGCCGTCGTAATATTTTCTACCTCCAGAGTAAGTAGTACACTACTATCACATCCTGCTATACTGGAGAGTACTTCTCCATATGTACCTGCTGCAGTTAATAATTGAGATCCGAGTTGATAAGACTCACCTTCGCATATAGTTGCGAAGGTTAAGTCTTCATAGACGTCGTTTACAATCAGATTAATAGTAACTATACTATCACAACCTGCTACCGTATAGTAGATAAATGTATAGTTCCCTGTTGTACTTAATATATCTGTTCCTTCTTGTATAGTTTGTCCTTGACAGATACTAATTGGGTAATTTAGGTTGTACTTAGGAGTGACAGTGAGATCTATAGATATCAAACTATCGCAATCATTTGGTCCAGGAGTATTAAAAGAATAAAATCCTGCCTCAGTAAAACTCTGTCCAGCATAATTATATACTTCACCTTCACAGATCTGAGGTGTTAAAAAATTGGTACCTCCTATTAATACTTCGAGATCTAAAAAGACAATACTATCACACCCTAAGGTTGATGTCAAGGGGAAAGAATATGATCCAGTAGCTGATATCTCATTACCTGCAATGTTGTAAGTTTCACCTTCACAGATACTACCTTCCAGGTAAGTTTCAAACACAGGAACAAATAATTCAAATTCTTCACTATTAAAGCAACCATCAGAAGTAGTAATCAATACTTCATAGAAACCTTCGTTTGCTACGTCTACCGCGAGGTCTAGACTGATATTTGTTTCACCTATAAGTGCTACTCCATCTTTAAACCATTGGTAACCATAGTCGTCATCATCTTCTGCTACTATTGTAAGACCCTCTTGACATAGATCGCCTATTATATCTGCAAATGGTATATTAAAGTCAGCTAACTCTGCGAGGGCAAGTCTGTCAACAAAAAAATACGGAGAGCTGCCAGAATTATTATTTACATCACATCCTGGACCGATGACTATTACGTTGTATGGTTTGTCTGCGATGATATCAAAAATAATATTTTTCCATTCTCCTTTACCAGAAACAACTTGCTGACCCAGTTGGTCCCATCCAGGCCCATTCGTAGGGCAACCAAAAAGATCATCGCCATTTCCAAATGGGATATTGCTACATTCTGTAGTACCATATATTGTTATATCTATGGTTTGATTTAATTCAGGAGCAAAGCCTAAAAAAAAATCCAATCTATATTCCTTACTAACTTCCATTGTCGCATTAAGACATGCTCCAACATATTCTTTGTAAGAGGTGCTATAGGATGCAATACCATCTCTAAACCCGATGTATCCTTCTCCATCTGGAATAGGTAGTGGTACTGTTTTGTTTACATTAGGATGTACAGTTATACCACATAGATGTAAATAATCCGAAGTAGCTTCTGAAGCTTGAATCCAAGATACTGCACATTCCAATTCCTCTTTTTCAGTTGGACAACAAACCATATCTTCAAATGATGGATTAGGAATCAGTCCAGATGGTATAGAAGAGGGACAGTCACAATCTTCCTCATCGTTTAGGTCTATAAGTCCATCTCCATCATCATCGATAGCATTATTACAGATTTCTTGGCCATGCAGGCTTAGGCTCATAATGAGTATGAGCATAGATGCAATGAATTTTATATGTTGAACCATCATAGTTTTAGTCTATAGTCTATCTAATTAATGTAATATCACCAGATATATTCTCTTCTTGACCGTCGAGAGCCAAAAAAGTGGATATGTAAACATATATACCAGATACGGCATCCTTACCATTAAACTTACCATCCCACCCTTGCCATACGCTAAGATCAGTAAGGTTTTCTCGGTGATACACTAAATTGCCCCAGCGATCATAAATATTGATTTCCTTAAGAGAGGCTATAGATTCATTTACGGTAGGGCGGAAATAGTCATTCGATACATCTCCGTTTGGGCTAAATATATTAGGCGTGTAGATTCCAATATTTCGATCTACTCTTATGACAATATTGTCTTCGTCTACACAACCATATTCGTCCACCGCGGTCATTGTTATTTCTTGATCCTGAGATACTCCAGTCAGCAAAAGGGTAGGGTCGTTTGATAGTACTTCTCCAGCTTCGTCTAACCAGATCGTCTGTAAAAAATCTGGTGCCACATATACAGGTATAATTATGATATCGGAACCGAGATTGATGACAGTATCAAAAGGTAGTTCTACACCATCACTCCATGATATGGTCTCCAGATCAAGAAATATTGTACTATCACAATTATTGACATTGTTAGTAACCGCTTGATAAGATCCTGCATTCCTATATACGGTACCTTCTAAATCGTAAAATTCGCCTTCGCAGATTGTCGCTTCTATTTGTGAGAAGGTTGCCTCCTCTACATCTAGAGTAAGTACCACACTACTATCACATCCATATATCGACTTAAGTCCACCGGTATATGTACCAGCATTAGTAAGTGTTTGCGTTCCAAATGGGTATACTTCTCCCAAGCAAATCGATGCAAAAGCATCTTGTGTATAGTTTTCTCTTACGATTAAATCTATAATAAATGTACTATCGCACCCATTAGCTTGAGTGTAGAAAAATGGATAGGTACCAGTGGTTGTCAGATCTGTCCCTTCAAACATAAAAGGATCTCCTTCACAAATTGAGAAAAACTCAGTTCTTGTGACAGATTCTAAAACAGTCAATACAACAGTCACTATACTATCACAGTCATTAATAGCTGAGTCGAATGTATAGAAGTAGTTGCCAGATTGTGTAAGTGTTTCCCCATTGATGATTATAGATTCTCCCTCACAGATAGTTGGCGTTAATGAAGTCAGACTTGCCTCCAACACATTTAGATTTAAAGTGACGATACTATCACAACCTTGTATGGATTCGTATGTATAGGTATATTCTCCTGCGTCAGTCAGCAGATCATCTCCCATTGAATATGTTTCACCTTCGCAAATTGTTGCTTCTTCTTCTCCAAATAATATAGGGAGGGTTAGTTCTAGTTCTTCACTCAATACACAACCAACAGGTGTAATGATTACCACGGAGTATGTGCCTACATTAAATGCCTCTACAGCTATTGTAATCGTATTAGATTCTTCTCCGAGTATTGCGATTCCATCCATGTACCATTGATAACCAAATTCGTCTCCTAGATCTAATTGAAGGGTGATTTCTTCTTCACATAGTGAACCTTCAATATTAGTAAATGGAAGTCCTTCATCTACTTTTTCTACAAGATTAAGTCGATCAACAAAAAAGTATGGATCATTTTCATAATTTAAATTTGCTCCACAGCCTGGACCTAATATGATTGCCGTATATGGTTTATCTGCAAAGAGATCAAATGTTACATTAAGCCACTCGTTATCACCTTGAATAAATTGAGCATCAAGTTGGTCCCATCCAGGATTGCTAGTAGGGCAGCCAGTATCAAAATTTGTAGTAAAAGGAAGATTATTACACTCTGTAGTAGCATAGATAGTCATATTAATACTGTTACTGCTGAGTGGAAAACCTAAGAAAAAATCTAATGTATAAACTTTTCCTACTTCCATTTCATCCGTAAGACAAGCACCTACATATTCCTTGTAATCAGGGCGACCAGGTCTCTTTCCATCTCTAAATCCTACATAACCTTGTCCATCAGGAAGTGGTTGCGGAGGCTGCTGCGTAGGACTAATCCAAGTTGGATATGTTATGCCGCAAGTATGAAAATAGTCGGAGGTGGGAGCCGCTTGCTGCCAGCTTGTAGCACATTGAAAGTCCGCTTCACCGGTAGGACAGCACTCCATAATCTCAAAAGATTCATTAGGGATCAATCCTGAAGGAAGTATTTGGTCACAATCGCAATCAGAATCTTGTATATCTATCAGACCATCCCCGTCATCATCTATTGAGTTATTGCATATCTCAATTTGTGCAGAAATAGATAGGCTGAAAAAGATGGATGCTATGATGATTAGATATACTCTCATATGGTGTTTGTGGGATGGAAAATCAAGATTTTCTATAAGGTATATTTTCATTCTTGATCGACTATATGTAAAAATATGAATATTGATGACTATTTGTGGCTACACATAGAGTATATCCCCATTTTAGTCGCTTACACATAAAGGATTACTTTTATAACGAACTCGCTGCAACGATTTAGATGTTAACATAGATAGATAAGACATTTTGTACTTATGATAAATCTGAAATCAACACTAAAATACATTCAATCCAAAGCGAATAACCACAGTCAATCGTTGGCTTATTCAGTATTTTTGATGTATTATGCTTGGAAAAATCCAGATATACCAGGGTGGGCAAAACAAATTATCTTGGGGGCGATAGCTTACTTGTTAGCACCTATTGATGGTATTCCTGACCTCACACCCTTCATTGGATTTACTGATGATTTGAGCATCTTAGGTCTCAGTCTTATGGCTATAAAGCTTTATGTTCATGATGAAGTAAAATTCAAAGCAAAAGAAGCAATTAGGAGACATTTTAAAATAGTAGATGTTAAATCTATCGAAGATATAGAGGGAAAACTGTAATTGTCTGCAATAGCATTTAGGCTTTTGCTATATTTTTACTAAAAGAGTCCGTTTGTATTAATGGTTAAGTTCTGAAAAAGTGAAATTTTAACATTGAAGCAGTTTAGCAGCTATTAATCCTATTTGAAATATAAATAATCTAGATAATATACTATTCTCAGAGAGAGACTGTTTTCTTGATATTGGTCAAATACACCACCTATATTTTCTAAATAGGAACGATCATAATCATCGTCTTCTCCACTGATTTCACTTTTAAAATTGAGAATTACATCACTACCTGGAGCAAATCTCCACAGGTAATTCATATCTACAGTAAACGCATTAAAATTTCGATCAAAAATAGGGTTATCTTCTTCATTCAAGCCATCAAAATAGAGAGCTGATATACTACCATCTTGGTCTAATATTCCTAATGAATTATAGATTACTGTGGCATTATAATGCCTTATTCTAAGTGACAAGGACTGCCTATTCGTAAAGATAAATTGACCTCTAATACTATTTTCAAAAATTTCTAATTTCCTCTTGCCAATCATGATATCTGTTGATGACAATCCAACATCCTGCTGTATTACCTCAGGTATTAAATTGCGATTGACAAAGCCTTGATCATTATTGAGAATGTCATAGCTGAAATCCATAAAAAATGAGAGTTTGTCACTGAGTCGTATTCTTGGTAACAATGATAGACTAATATTATTTCTTCCATCTTGATCTATCTTTCTGTAATTGGTTCTAATATCAGTAGCGAATATCTTACGATAATCTGATGAGAAGAATGCACTTACAGTTGAGTTGGCTGGAAAGTATAAGTAGCTCTGAAAATTATTTCTAGGTTCAAAATAATCAAATGACTCAGGTTCAAATCTGATATTTCCTCCTACCGCATCTCGTGATTTGAAAAGATAAAACGTACCAGCTGTTACTCCAAAGTTAGTAAATACGTCAGGAGTATAGAGTCTGCCATAGTCTGCATTTACGTAGTATTCATATCGCTGCAAACTTCCCTTTGCATTTGGCTCATTATATTCTATGCTTGCACTTACACTTCGCTCATTTGGACTAAAAAGAAAACCAAGATCATTGGGATTGAAAGTATCACTTTCTTCTAAATATTTAATTTCAGCCTTGATCTGACCACTTTGTTTAGCCACTTGAGCAGAATACTTATGACCATTATTATTTTCTATCTTACTGAAGTATTGTTCAGATCGCATAAAACTGCCGCTGAACCTGTAAGCTTGACTTTTATTATTGAGATCTATAAAGGCTCCTATCGTATTCGCATCGTAAGTAGATCCTCTGCGCAGCACGTTGGTATTCATTATCGAAACTCTACTATTATTTGGTAGATTTTGATCTATAGTCAATACATTGTAGTTAGTTAATGGACTAGTTTGTACCTGTCTTTTTTCTCCTGATAAAGATTCTATAATGGCATTTGTTTCACTTGATACGCCATTGAAAAATCCAATACCAGTTCCACTAGATGTCCTTCCTGATATCTTGCTGGCATTATAGAGTTGAACTCTTGTAGGGTTTTCTATGATTTTTTCTCCATCTACCAAGCTGTTTTGGGCATCTCTAAAGTTGATTGGTCGACCTCCCACACGACGAGTATAGAAAAGTCTCCCTCTGTCAAATAATTCAAGACCTTCAGTAAAAAATTGTCTGTTCTCATCAAAGAAGACTTCAAAGGGACTAAGATTTAATACTTGATTGTCGGTTTGTACCTGACCAAAATCAGGAACTAGAGTCATGTCTAAAGTAAATGCATCGTTGATACCATATTTGAGATCCATCCCTGCATTGTAACTAGTCCCAGTTTCGCTTACTCCATTATCTTTATTATTTTGTATATAGCCAGTTATGTAGGGTGTGATGGATAATCTAACTGGAGATTCTATATTTTTGATTCCTTCTAGATGGCCAGCTTGATTGACAAATCCTTCAAAATTCGGATCCAATGGATTCCAAAAGGATTGCTCTCTTTCTCTCCTAATTTCTCTAGCTAATTGTAGATTCCAATGTTGTATATCTGTATTTGGGAATCTGATGGCTGAGTAAGGAATAAATAATTCTGCATTCCACCCTCTCTCATGAATTAGTACTTCACTTTGCCATACGGCATCCCAGTTTTCATCTTCATCACCACCTGCGAATTTAATATCTTGCTGAACTCCAGCAGCTGTTACTGTAAACGCAAATCCATTTAGTCCATCTCGGTATGTATCTATTAAAACTCCAAACCAATCCGTATTATTTTTCTTATCTCTTACAGATAATTCTTTGAGAATTTTATCAGCTCGAGTATCATGCATTATGGCTCCAAAGTATATACCCTGATCATTATATAAAATCTTTACTTCAGTCTGTTGACTAGGAGTTGTATTTGGTTCTGGCTCAAACTCTGTAAATCCTGTTGTGGTGGGCGCCATAAACCAAGCTTCATCATCTAAGATGCCATCAATTTTTATTTCACCTTCAAACGGCGCCGCGTAAGTAGTTTTCTTTTCGTTTTGGGCCGTGATCATATTTGTACAATATAGACACAGTAGAAGTAGGATTGTTTTTTTCACTTATTGAGTAATTGTGCTCTTACGCAAAGCTAAATATTACTATGTCTAAAAGTATTTTCTATGGTTAATTAACAAGCCGTTAGCATTAACAATTAGCTTTTGATGCTTATGAATAATTACTTTATTTGTATTATTATTCTGTTATTTAAGATAAAATTTTATAACTCCTAGAATAATTATTAGTCTAATCTAAAAATTACTTTAGTAACATCTAAAATAATATATTATTAGTATCCTATTTGCATCTTACCTATTGAGATATACATTAGTTTTGTAGTAAATCACAAGAATAAAAAATATACCCCTATGAGCATAGTAGAAATGAAAGTTCCAGTAATCGGAGAATCTATCTCTGAAGTAACCTTATCACAATGGTTGAAAGCTGATGGAGAATATGTAAAGATAGATGAGCCAATATGTGAATTTGAATCAGATAAGGCAACTTTGGAGTTTCCGGCTGAAGCGAGCGGTAAGCTCATATATGTAGCAGCAGAGGAAGATGATTTAGAGATTGGAGCCATGGTAGCTAAGATAGATACATCGATTAAAGCTCCAGCTGTAAGCGATATACCAGTTACACCTCAAGTAGAAGCTCCCAAAGCCGAATCACCAGTAGTAGCACCACCAGCACCAGCTATAACTAGTTATGCTACTGGGCACCCATCTCCGTCAGCAGCTAAGATAATGAGAGAATCAAGGGTAGATGCTGCTGATGTAAAAGGCACAGGTGTAGATGGGCGTATCACTAAAGATGATGCACAGAAAGCAGCTAGTAATCCTGGAGGATCAACTCATTCTATACCTGCATCAATAGCTCCAATTGCAGGAGTTAGGACAACGCGTAGAGAGAAGATGAGTCGAATGAGACGTACGATAGCAACAAGACTAGTATCTGCAAAGAATAATACGGCTATGCTTACGACTTTCAACGAAGTAGATCTTAGTGAGCTTATGGCAATGCGAAAGAAATACCAAGAAAAATTCGTAGAGAAGCACGGTGTAAAACTTGGATTTATGTCTCTATTTCTGAAGGCATGTAGTAATGTACTGCTAGAGATGCCATCAGTTAATGCTCAGTTAGATGGTAACGAAATCATTTATCATGATTTTGTGGATATCTCAGTTGCTATCTCTACACCAACAGGTCTAGTAGTACCACCAGTAAAGAATGTTGAATCTAGGAGCTTCTCAGAAATAGAAAAGGAAATAAAAGTTCTTGCTGGAAAGGCGAGAGATGGAAGCCTTGCTCTTGAGGAAATGAAAGGAGGAACCTTTACAGTGACTAATGGAGGAGTATTCGGATCACTAGTAAGTACTCCTATAATCAATGAACCGCAATCAGCGATACTAGGTATGCATACAATAAAGCAACGCCCTATCGCTGTAGACGGAAAAGTGGAGATAAGACCAATGATGTGGTTAGCATTATCATACGATCATAGAGTCATTGACGGTAGTACTTCGGTTACGTTCCTTGTAAAAGTGAAAGAACAATTGGAAGACCCATACACACTTATGATGAACATATAGAGCGATTTTTTTAAAAATTTTCGTGGACTTAATATCGTAGCAGCGTTTATGGAAAACGTGCACAATACGTCAGGATTGCTATGTCGTAACCAAGTTGTCATCCTAAGAGAAATGCAGTGAAGTCTGAGGATCGATAACTGATTTTTCGCTAATTTAGGCTGTGGGGGAGAAATCTTCCGCTTTAGTAAACTAAGTTTTAGATAATACTACATTTGCGGTTAGCCAGAAATTTCAATGTCAAATATATAAAGTGAGAAGCTAAAAGCTGCTTCATGTGCAATGCTCGCACTAAAGATAATAGTGGTTATAGTCTAGGTTTTTTACCTCTTTCCATTCCAAACAGAGAAGTTAAGCCCTACAGTGCCGATGTTACTGCATTTGTGGGAGAGTATGTAGCCGCCTTTGCGTTATTGTATAAGTTTAACATTTACAAGATTTAAATATTTGGTATGTGAGGTACTAGATTCTAGATTGATACATTAAGAGTCGGATGCTAAGATAATAATCTCTTCATCGACCAATATCTTAAGAGCTTCTATCTCATTTTCTGTTGGAACATGTAGTTCCATATCTCCAAAGAGACCAGCATGCGCACTATCCATTTTATTTACTGTCCAGCTTTCTATGCCAGCTTCCCTCAAGAAGTATCTCGCAGATACTATTTTCAATTGGGATATGGTAAACATTACGGTCGTGGTGCTCATGGCTTATAATTTAAAGGTTACAATACTCTTTCTCTCTTAAATAGAGTTATCAACTCTCCTATGATAACAAATTTTGTAATCTTGAAATTCCGTAATGTTTACTTTTCTGCACTGATTATTATCTGTAATCATTTATTTTGGGAGAATACTGCTTTGCCTTTATAACTTTCTAGGACACCTCTATGCTGACTTTAGCTCTAATCTTTTAAATTTGAACAGAGTTGCCAAATAGATTGCCAGCAGCTTCATAAAATTCAGTAATTTACTTTGATCAGTACAAGAGTTGCCATTACACTGATAAATATTGAATTTGTCATAATTAGAATATTTTGTTCCAGTACCAAATAAATATACAACTATCGATATGACATAGCAGATAGAATGGCACACTACATTGTGGCGCTACAAAAATTAGAGTTTCGAAACAAAATACGACAAAGTCGCTGTAGAGCTCTTGGAATAGTATCTGATTATTCTTTAAGGTAATCGCTCATACTTTGTATCTTTGAGCTCTTTTGAGGCTTTCTAATTGATTATAGCCTTAAAACCAATTATTAAGACAATATAAATTTACTATAGTCCATGTTTAATTTACTTAAGAAAGTATTTGGAACCAAATATGATAAAGATGTCAAAGAGTATGATCCAATTGTATTAGAGATCAACGGACACTTTGAGCAATATAAATCTATATCTAACGATGATCTTCGTAACAAGACATTTGAATTTAGAGAGAGAATCAAAACCCATCTTAAGGGCATCAATGGAGAGATAGACTCTTTACAGGAGAAAGCAGCAATTGAAAATGATCTCAATGT